>JGI24024J18818_10000226_pt1 | contig 19357 bp, 18 predicted proteins | sample Cruoilmetagenom2_FD_18818 | JGI IMG/M metagenome (IMG submission 18818) | reverse complement strand
CAAGCTGTTTGAGGGCGTTAGCCCGAGTTCTTGCAATTTAGCCAGGCGAGTCATGAATCCCAAAATTGCTTGCGGAGCGAGCAAAATCAGACTTTTTACGAAGCCGTCAAACCTTTGCATCGGAATTTTCTTCCGGATCATATTCCAGTTGAAGGGAGATATGATCGGTTTTATCGTACTCCAACTGCATACGGTATTTTTTGATTTCCATATGACTGTCTATGGTTTTTTTGGCCAGAAGATACCTTAAATATATCATCCATACGATCAGCCCCAAAAAAATGACGGCAGCAGATAAGAAGATCCATTTGTATCGGGTCATCGTTTCGGTGCCCACTCGACCCAGATAGACGATTAAATCGGGGATGACCCAGTACAAAAATACCGCCAGAAATATCAGAAAGCCGATGGCAAAGATGTTAAATCTGCTGATGGCCGCAATAATCTTTTCAAACCGGTATTCGTATTCCTTTTCCTTTAAATCAGGATCATGGGGCATTTTTTCTTCTTTATAAAAAAGAGACTGATATGTCCGGACAAAAAATGCAAACAGAAGCATTGCACCGACAGGTATGCCCACGGCCGCAACGAACCAGGCTCTGAAAGGAAACGGACGATCCCTGGTTACCATTTTGACCTGATACTGTTCGAATGGACCAAATGTTTTTTCAAAATAATATTTATTGAACTCGCTGAGATTTTGACCGTCTGTTTCATGTATCACGTTCCCTTTGGCATCGAACACTTGCAGCCACGATTTCCGGCCGGATTTCATTGCCGCAACCGCAAAAATTTCGAGTTCAATTAAAAAAAGAACACCTAAAATGATGATAAAAAGCATCCTGTTTTCTCTCAGGAGAGCCATTGTGTTCTTTTGTTTTGACATCTTATTTTCCCTGTAAGGCCATACAGTTTCCGGATAAAATTAGCGTGTAAAGATCGTAATTGTTTGAGCGGTCGGGGAGTTTTTATTATAAGGTTTTATTGATCAGCGGAATGGACGATCTTTTTTAATAAGTGTGTACTGGTTGAGTGTATTTGGAATCGATAGAAAGAACAGACCCGCACCAAAATGCTGTCGTAGTATGAGACAGCCTGTCGCGAGACGAATTTGACACCTTTGCAAAACACCCCTTTTTGCCCAATTTCTGTATTTTGGGCGTTATATAGGCCGGTAAAAAAGATGTGGCGATACCGCCGAAACTATTCTTTTGGATGACACTCATTGCAACTGGTCGGACCGGTTTTGGGCAGCTCTTTTTCAGCGGCCAGGTACACGCTTTCCAGTTTTTTTCTTTGGACTTTTATTTCTTTGTGACACCCGATACAGTTTTGATGATAGGCATATTTGTAATACTTTATGCCCTCTTCCGTATAAACCAGATATTTTGTCGGCCGTTTCGGAGCTTTAAGGAGATCATGGCAGGCTGACGTTGTACAGTTGGCGATTTTGGTATTTGCTTCCCACTTGTGATGACATCTTCGGCAATCATACGTAAGATGCTTGGCATGATTGAATTCAACCGAAGATTTTTTTTGCTCCACCGAGGGATCTGGTTTCAGCTCAACAACGCCCATGGGGACACACATATCCTCAACGGCCGCTTTAGGTTCGCTTTCATCTTGTCCGGCTACATTCAGCGCCAATCCAAAAACAAAAACCATCACCAAACACAGTATCCCCACTTGTATTCTGTACATCCTCTTCCTCCTCGTAAATAAACAATAAATTGATTTTTATAGTATTTTTATTGATGATTTCCATGCCCCCTGGAGCGTTTTTCGCTTATTTGGGGGGTATATTCTTTGAAAAAGCGGATTACATTGAAACAAGAAANTACTTATGCTAAATAAATGAAAAAATTTCAATGAAAAAATNGCAAAATGGGNTTTTTTTTTAGATTATATGATTACCCCCCAAAGAACCCGTTGCCGGCCAACACCAAGTCCCACCCTATTGAAAGGAAAAGATTTATGAAATATTCATTGGCACAGCAGGGACGAATTTTTGTGATACGTCTCGAAGATGGCGATATTGTCCACGAAGAAATTGAAAAACTTGCACGGGAACAGTCCATAAAAGCCGCGGCCTTGATTATTATTGGCGGTGCTGCAGAAAATAGCACGCTGATTGTGGGTCCGGACCANGGAATCGAAACGCCCATTAATCCAATGGAGCACATCCTTGATAATGTTCACGAAATCGCCGGAACCGGGACATTGTTTCCGGATGACGAAGGCAACCCTTCCCTTCATATGCATATTGCCTGCGGCAGAAACGCATCGACCGTGACCGGTTGCATCAGAAAGGGTGTCAAGGTCTGGCATATCATGGAAGCGATACTTTTTGAACTCATCGATACAACCGGCGTTCGGATTCTCGATTCTCAATTGGGGTTCAAACTGCTTGCGCCCTAAGTTGAAGCCCCCTCTATTCTCTTGAAACGATCCGGGAATTTCAGACGGGTTAGAATGCGATGTAATTCCATATAGTTAACAGCTGACACCGGCCCACGTGACCGTTCTTTTAACCTTGACACTCAGGTGCCGTTCCCATATGTTCCCGTAGATAATCAACCGGTTAACCTTTTTCCCAGGAAGGATAGTATGCTATGCAGATAACATTTTACGGAGCCGTACGGGAAGTTACCGGTTCCATGCACCTTTTGGAAACCGGAAACGACCGCATACTGATGGACTGCGGATTGTTCCAGGGACGCCGGAAAGAGACCGAGGAAAAAAACAGAACCCTCCCCTTTGACGCCCGGACCATCACCAATGTGGTACTTTCACACGCGCACATCGACCATTCCGGCCGCATCCCTTTGCTGACGAAAAACAATTTTTCCGGTCGAGTCGTCTGTACCCGGGTCACCAGAGATGCCTGTAAATATCTCTTATTGGATTCAGCGCACATACAGGAATCCGACGCAGATTATCTGAATTACAAAACCGTTCGATCCTTTTTATCTGAAATGAAAACTTCCGGGTCAAAAAAGAACATTTCAAAAGGGGATCTGAACGACATTAAAAAACAGCTGAAAAAAGGTAAGCATCAAATCGATACTGAAAAAATTGAGGAAGTTATCCAGAAATACCATATCGAAGCGGTTGTTCCGCTCTACAGCATGGAAGATGCGGAACATGCCCTGGAGTCTTTTGAAGGATATCCCTACCGCGGCACAGCGACCATCGGAGAAAATGCAACCTGCACGTTTTACGAAGCCGGTCATATTTTGGGATCGGCCCTATCCATGATCAAGGTCCGAAATAACGGCCGGTGGTACACCGTTTGTTACACCGGCGACATCGGCAGATTCAACAAGCCGATCATTAAAGATCCTGCACTTAATTTCGAGGCAACCGATCAAGACATCGATTTTATGGTCATGGAAAGCACGTATGGTAACCGCTTTCATGACCCGATCAAGGATCTGAAACAAGGATTAAAAACGATTCTCAACGAAACAATTGAACGGGGCGGTTCGATCATTATTCCTGCGTTTGCCTTTGGCCGCACCCAGGAACTTTTATATGTACTTCATGAACTGTATAACGACAAGGAGGTCCCTCGGATTCCGGTATTTGTGGACAGCCCTCTGGCGACGAACATTACCCGGGTTTTTGGTGAGCACCCCGAAGTGTATGACCTCGAAACCCATGAAACATTTTTACAAAAAGGGCACAACCCGTTCTATTTTGACCAGGTTCATTTTGTCGGTTCCGTGGAAGAATCGATGGCCCTCAACCGGGAAGAAAAACCCCATATTGTCATTGCCGCATCGGGCATGTGTGAAGCCGGTCGTGTCCTTCATCACCTGCGTTATAAAATCCACAATCCCCGTCATACCATCCTCATCGTCGGCTATATGGCTCAAAATACCCTTGGGCGTCGTATCCTCGAACAGGGCATGGCGTATGAGCAATCCGGCCGAAAGGGATCACCGCCGATGTTGAAATTTCTGAATAAAGTTTATCCGTTGAAAGCCCGGGTCAGGAAACTGGGGGGATTCAGTGCACATGGTGATAGAGACGAAATGGTCCGCTTTCTTAAGAAATCAAATTTGCGGATTAAAAAAATTGCCGTCGTCCACGGCGAAGAAGACCAGTCAATTGCATTTGCACAACATTTGCAAAATGAAGGCTTTTCGGCATTTGTCCCCACCCCCGGTGAAACGGTTCGGATAGACTAAAGCGTGATCGACCCGACTCCCCAAAATCAGGAACTTTCTCTTTTAGCAGGCATTTTTACGGTATGTCTGTGCAGCCTTTTCGGTGCCAATGCCGTTGCAATTAAAATCAGTCTTTCAGGTTTAGGAGTTTTTACCACCGCCGGCCTCCGCTTCAGCCTCGCCGCCGTAACGGTTTTTATATGGGCCCTGATTACCGGGAGATCTTTTAATATCAGAGCGGGCCAGTTTCAGAAATTGCTGATTATCTCCATGCTGTTTACCGTGCAACTGTCGCTTTTTTATCTTGGACTCAGCAAAAGCAATGCTTCCCGTGGGACCTTGCTGGTCAATTTTCAACCCTTTATCACCCTGTTCCTGGCACATTATTTCATTCCCGGAGATCAGATTACCCGAAGGAAAATCTTTGGCATCCTGCTGGGGTTCACCGGGGTGGCTTTCGTGTTTTTAGAAAAAAAAGGGGTTACAACCGATTTTAAAGTCGGGGATCTCATGATCCTTTCGGCAGCTTTTATCTGGTCATGCAGTGCGGTTTATACCAAACGGATCATACACGCTTTTAAGCCGTTTCACATTGCACTTTACCCCATGATATTTTCAGTCCCTTTCTTTTTTCTCGAGGGGTTTCTTTGGGACCCGGTTATGATCGCCCATATTGACGGCAATATTTTGTGCGCGCTGTTGTATCAAGGGCTTGTGACAGCTTCTTTCTGTTTCGTCGCCTGGATTACCTTGCTCCAAAAGTACGGAGCCGTAGCGCTTCATTCTTTTATTTTCATCATGCCGGTTTCGGGTGTCGTCCTGGGAGGTCTAATGCTGGGAGAACCCATAACCGCCAATATTCTTATTGCCTTGCTGTTGATTGTGTCAGGCATCCTGTTGATTCACTTCAAGCAAAAAAAGGCCGTGCCGTTGTTTCCTATCGGAAGGAACTTATAACCCGAACGTCTCATGAAAAACATCAAAAAAAGATTGGAACAACTTGCGAGCCGCGAGACGGCAGAAATCCTGCAAAAATTTTTCAAGACCGGACCCGGTGAATATGGTGAGGGTGATATTTTCATCGGTGTCAGAGTTCCCGATCTCAGGAAGCTGGCCAAAGAGTTTCAAGATATAGTCACGTCGGAAGTCAGAGCGTTCCTCGCGTCTTCAATCCACGAGGAGAGATTTCTTGCACTTCTGATTCTGGTTCGCAACTATGGGAGTGGCGATGACATCACAAAAAAGAAAATATACGATCTATATCTTGAAAACACGCCTTTCATAAACAGTTGGGATCTGGTCGACGGGTCCGCCCATCATATTGTCGGCGCCTTCCTTATGGGAAAAAACAAGGCACCTCTTTACAGACTCGCAAAATCTGAAAATTTGTGGGAGCGGCGGATTGCGATCATATCAACGTTTCAATTTATCAAGCACGATCAATACCAAGAAACCCTGGAAATTGCAAAAATCCTGCTGACAGACCCGGAGGACTTGATTCATAAGGCCGTGGGGTGGATGCTCCGGGAGATCGGCAAAAGGGATGGGGTCGCCGAGGAGACATTTTTGAAAAAACATTATATGAAAATGCCCCGCACCATGTTGCGTTATGCCATTGAAAAATTTCCCGAGCCAAAAAGACAACGATATTTAAAAGGAAACATCTGATACCCGCTTAAATCCAAAAAATAAAGCCCGAACAAAATCAAGAAAATTAGTTGATATCCACCGCTTAAAAATGTATAAATTAATAACCTTCAGCGTTAAAGGACTTAATATGTAAAAGGAGGGAGCCATGCCTACATACGAATTCATTTGTGAAGAATGTAAAAAGCCCTTTACACTGATCCTGAAAATTTCGGAATATGAAAAGAAAAAGTTTCAATGTCCGAAATGCAAAAGCCGTAAGGTTAAACAGCAGATCACTTCTTTTCAAACGATAACCTCCAGCAAAAGTTAACGCAAAGTTTCAATTTAATCGATGTTTTAGGTAGGTAAAACGTCTTTGGGTTTTATCGTTANGGACGCCCATGGCAAAGGCTTTCCGGGTGCCGACCATTACCACCAAATTTCGACCTCTTGTCACGGCCGTATAGATCAGGTTTCGCTGCAGAAGGATATAATGCTGGGTTAGCACAGGGATCACCACGGCCGGATATTCCGACCCCTGGGACTTGTGCACGGAAATGGCATAGGCCAGAACCAATTCATCCAGATCGGAAAACTCGTAAACAACATCCCGTCCGTCGAAGGTTACCGTCATCTCATAATCATCCTGTCGCATGTGGGTAATTCTGCCGATGTCGCCGTTGAACACCTCTTTGTCATAATTGTTTCTGATCTGCATAACTTTATCGTTGACCTTGAAATTCCGATTCCCCCGTGTGATCATCTCACAAGAAGGGTTAAGGCTTTCTTGGAGGGCCATATTGAGGTTCCCGGATCCTACGACGCCCTTGTGCATGGGTGTCAGCACCTGAATGTCGTCCACCGGATCCAAATTGAAACGGCGGGGGATGCGTGTCTTTGTCAGTTCCAGTATAATCTCCAGAACTCTTTCCGGATCTTCCTGCTCGATAAAATAAAAATCATTGCCCGGTTCATGGTTTTCAAATGCCGGAAGAATTCCCCTATTGATTTTATGGGCATTGACAATGATCCGGCTTTCTTGGGCCTGACGGAAGATTTCGTTCAGTTCCACCACCGGAATCGTACCGGAGGCGATAATATCATTGAGGACATTCCCGGCCCCAACCGACGGTAGTTGGTTAACATCGCCCACAAGGACAACTGTGGCAAAGGTTGGAATCGCTTTTAGCAAATGGTGCATCAGTATGGTATCGATCATGGAGACTTCGTCCAGAATGAGCAAATCACAGTCGAGCGGTTTTTCCTCGTTTTTTTGAAACCCCCCTTGGGTAAAACTATATTCCAGCAGACGATGGATGGTCTTGGCTTCATGCCCCGAGGTTTCGCTCATCCGTTTTGCGGCTCTGCCCGTAGGCGCCGCCAGCAGCGTCCGCACGCCGAGCTTGGAAAAAATTTTTAATACTGCATTGATAATTGTGGTTTTTCCGGTGCCCGGTCCGCCGGTAATGACCATAATCTTGTTTTCCAGCGCACATCGTATCGCCTGGGCCTGATTTTCTGCCAGGGTAATGTCGAGTTGTCCCTGGACCCAATGGAGTGCGTTTTCGCCGGTGAGGTTCCGGATGGATTTTGGAGCGGTTGACAGCGTCTTTAATCGCTGGGCGATGCTGGTTTCACAGAGATGAAATCTGGCCAGAAACACGCCTTTGTTGTTGGCTTTAAATTCGTCGATGCTTTCATTGATATCTTCAATAATTATCCTTTTATCCATGGCAAGGCTGCCGAGGGCATCCACCACAACATCCTTTTCAACACCGAGAATTTCCCGGCTCTTTTTCACCAGAGATTCATACGGGTAAAAAACATGGCCCTCGTCGGAAAGGTGGTCGAGAACATAAATTATACCGGCTTCAACCCGTAAAGGTGAAGTTTTTGGGACCCCGAGCTTTTCGGCAATACCATCGGCAATCACAAACCCGATTCCAAAAATATCCGTTGCCAGGCGGTAGGGGTTTTCTTTTACCACGGCAATGGAACGATTCCCATACTGCTTAAATATTTTTGTGGCATATCCGGAACTGACCCCGTAGGATTGCAAAAACAGCATGACATTGCGAATCTCTTTTTGTTCGTCCCATGCCTGTTGAATCATGGCAATGCGTTTCTCGCCGATACCTTCGACCAGGGTCAGTTTTTCGATGTCGTTTCCGATGACATCCAGAGTTTTTTCTCCGAATTTTTTGACAATTCGGCCGGCCATTTTGGGGCCAAGCCCTTTGATAAGACCGGATCCCAGATATCTTTCAATCCCAAAAACGGTTGCCGGAACCGTTGTTTCGTATTCCATCACCTTAAACTGCTCACCGAACTTGGGATGATGGACCCATTCACCTTTCAAGTTCAGAATTTCGCCGGGGGTTGGTGACATCAAATAGCCCACAACGGTGACCAGATCCCGCTGCCCGTAGACCTTAACCCTGGCAATGGTATAACCGTTTTCTTCGTTAGTGAAAGTAATTCTCTCAATTTGTCCTGAAAGCTCTGTGAGCATCCTATTCCTTTTTTACACCCAGTCCGGTAATTTTATTTCGGATGTCAAAGCACGGCTGGGGATAAAACACTTGATGTCGATGACCGGAGAGCCGTCGAGGGCATCGATCTTTTCGATAAAAATGGTGGTATCCTTTATGGACAGTATTTTACAAATGGATATGGCAATCAGATTGGGCCTTACTGGAGAATGGGTCGCAAATACGCCCCTTAAGGGATTGTTTTTATCTTTCCTCGGATGAACCTGCAGGGTGTTTCTTCGGTCAGGGGTATCGTTTTCATGAAACCAGTAACAGACGGTTATGTGGGAAAAATCATCCAATCCCAAAAGCGCGTCGCCATATTTTTCAAAGATTTCAATCCAGAGATCCCCATTCTGTTTTCTTATGACGCCCACCGGGAAAATATCGAACCGGTCGTTCATTTTCATTCTCCTTTTTGCCCCCATTCAATCAAGTCTTTGGGATTTTATCAAGTTTAACAGGACACAGATTTTTCGTCAGAATCAATGATTGATCTTTTATCCCATTGCTGGTAGATATGTCGAGTCTTTTCGTTGAGCCCGGTTTTACCATGAAGGATTTTGACGCGTTTTGGGCGTTAATAAATGACAGTGTATTTTACAAAAGGATGATGACATGAAATTCTTTATCGCAGAGCAGAACATCGGCGACGGCGCCACAAAGGAGCAGGCTGAAAAATTGATCGAGTTGCTGAAAAAAAAAGGCTGGGATGTCGAATACGGAATTAAAAGAAATGTGGCAGCCGACGTTTCTGAATTTGGGAAAGAGGATAGTATTCAAGACGCCTTTTCAAATGATTTTATGCTCTGTTTGTCTGAAATTGAAGGAATAGAGTAAAACACACTATCGACCTTGTTCAGATCGACTTAAAAACTTGCCCACCAGCATGGCAACCAGCATCGTCAAATATAGCTGGCCCATAACGGCAATGAGGATGGTAACAGATTTGGCAAAAGATGAAACCGGTGTGATATCCCCATATCCGAGCGTTGTCATGGTAACAAAGCTGAAGTAGAGGTAATCGTGAAATCCCTGGGCAGTGCTCCCCGCAAAATTAATCGCTCCGCCGTCCAGATGTAAAAAAATTTCCTGCAGTATTTCCGACATGGCCAGCAGAACAGCTCCCAATACGCCGATAAGCAGATAACCGTTGATTGAATTGATTAAAATGGTAACCGTGACCTTTTTATGTCTGGCCACATGCCGGATCATGAACACCGTAATAAACACGTTAAAACAAAAAAATGATAAGAAAGCGGCTAATTTCATCCCGTCATTGACAATAAAAACCTCCAGCCAGGTTAATAATATTGTAACCGCTCCGGAGGTAATCAGGATGTTTCGTGTTTTTTTTGAAAAATGGAGTGAAAAAATACCTGAAAAAATTATGGCTGAAAAAATTAGGTCTTTAATGATCACTCTATGAACCGACAACATTGGATAGAAAAGGACGGTTATCAATAAACAAATTAAAAGAATTACATTATTTCTGGTAAGTTTATTGGGTGTCATAATATATTATTGAAGCTCTCTGAAGCCCCCGTCCTCATTAATAATACTTTTATTATATGAATATCATTCACGTTTTTGTTTGTAAACCCTGATTTTTCGGCACTTCGATTTTTCAGGGACAAAAGAACACCTGCTAAATTGCCAGATGCTCAGTATGGCCATCGCCACGTTAATTTTTTCTTTCATGATCGGAAAGGTTCAAATTTCCCCTGGGAATTATGGCGCTCTTCTATCTTCGGCAAACCTGGCGTTTACGATCTTTTCAGTGATGTGCATCGTGGGCATCTATTTTTCCTTTACCCGGGGGTCATTGCGGAATGAGCGTTAAAAAAAATATTAATTATGTGTCGGTAGACGGAAATAATTGACGTGTGTCGAAAATGGTATTTAATTGATCAATCGGCGGCAAGGTATCTGAATGTAAATTGTTATTTTGAATGATTCAGAATTGTTAAAAATCCCAAAAGTGGAAAGTGAATAAATTTTGAGATATCGCTATCGTATCTATGCGTGAGTGGAAATGGATAATGCAAGCTATCTCCAACGAACGCAAATTGACATATCCAGCGAAAAAGTACAGTTTTTCTCCTTGTGCTTCTTTCTAATATAGCCTTGGTCATTAGCTCCAGAAAAATCGTTGAATTGGGTTGAATAACATTTGTTCGCTGTGGTACAAAGTGTTATTTCATAGCATCGTGGGTGTATAAGCGGCGTGGTGTACGCGGGCTGCAGTATCTCAAAGAGTGAGGATCTCTGGGACGGTGTCATCGGCTTTCGGGGTTGATTGAATCTGGGCACCAGCCAGTTTTATATACCCTATTATTTCGATATCGGCGCCGGATCTTCCGAAGTGACATGGGAAGGGGTGGTCGGTTTGGGATATGGATTTAAATGGATGGATATCGTGCTTGCCTACCGCCATCTGTATTACGACAGGATAAAAATAAAGGAGAGACGTATGGTTAAGAACTCGTATTTTGACAGACTTTTGATAAAGATTTTATTCTTGGCCATCATAGGGGGTGCCGTAACGGCATGCAAAGAAAAAATTGAGATCGTTGAAGAGGTTCGAGCCCTCAAGACCATCACCGTCTCCGAATTGGCTACCGGGCAGATACGCAAGGTCTCCGGAATTGTCAGGGCAACCGATTCGGCCGATCTAAGTTTTGAAGTCAGCGGAAAGGTCGAGACGGTGGACGTCGATGTCGGGGATCCTGTCCGAAAAGGACAACTATTGGCCGTTCTTGATAAAGAACCCTACCGGTTGGACGTAGATGCTGCGCAGGCTGGACTTGTAAAGGCCAAGGCCAATGTTGTTAATACCAAGGCGGAGTACGAACGGCAGGAGAGGGTTTATTCACAGGGCGCGGGTTCCGAAAGCAAGCTGGAGCGAGCGAAGTATAATTACAATGCCGCCCAGAGCCAAGTGGATTATCAGATTGCAAAGCTGAATTTCGCCAAACGAAATCTGCGCAAGACCATGCTGACATCGCCGTACGATGGTCATATCGCCTGGCGTTCCGTGAATCCGCACGAGGAAATAACGGTCGGACAAAAAGTGTTCGTGATTGATGCCAAAGGGGCGTTGGAAGTGCATCTGGCCGTTTCGGAGACCACCATCGATCGGATACACATCAATGATGCGGTGACGATCACCTTTCCCACACTGCCGGGCGAAACCACAAAAGGCCGTATTTCCTACATCGGTTCCGCCGCTGTTAAGGCCAATGCCTTTCCGGTCAAAGTGGCGCTGATTGACCCGAATATAAAAGTCAAACCCGGCATGACCGCTGAAGCAACCCTTGCCACAAAAAATGAAAACTGGGAGCCCGGATACATGGTTCCAATCCAGGCGCTCCTGCCTGCCCCGGAAAAGAACCAGGCGTATGTCTTTGTGTATGACCCCAAGACATCGACGGTCAGCAAAACTGCGGTCCACATTCGCGGCACAGAACATAAAAAGGCAATCGTGGATGAGGGGCTTGCGGCCGAGGACATTATTGCCGTGGCCGGCGTAAGCTTTTTAGCTGATGGGATGAAAGTCAAACTGATGAAGCAGTAGGGGAAGGGATTGAAAATGAAAGGAATCACCGGATTTGCCCTGAATAATTCACGAACCGTCATTGTGACCATATTTTTGATCATTGTCGGCGGTATCTATGCGTTTATGGACCTTCCGAAACTGGAAGACCCCTTCATTACGATTCGCGAAGCCGTGGTAGCGGCAAAATACCCCGGCATGCCGGTGGAGCAGGTCGAACGCCTGATTACCCGGCCCATCGAAGAGAAAATCCGGAGCATGGGCGAAGTGAAGGATATCGAAAATTCCACATCCAAAGTCGGCGAATGCCTGATCCATGTGACCATCAAAGATGAAGTCCCCGCCGAACAACTCCCGGCGACGTGGAAACTGCTGCGCAACAGAATGGATGATGTCAAACCCGATCTGCCGGAAGGCACTATCGGACCGATGGTCGACGATACTTTCGGCGATACATCAGTGGCCACCATCGCGCTTTGGGCCGATGGATTTTCCATGGCGGAAATGCATGAAACCGCCCGTCAAGTCAGAGAGCGCCTCAACATGCTGAAGGGAATCCTGAAGGTCGATCTGACCGGTGTGCAGGATGAGCGAATCTATCTCGAGGTGTCCAGCGCCAAGATTGCGCAACTGGGCATCGATCCCGCAGATATCGGCAAAAGTTTGCGCGAGCAGAACATTCTCTTGCCCGGCGGCAGGATAAACGTCAACGATGTGGAAGTCATCGTGGAGACCCAGGGCCGGTTCACGTCCATCGAGGAGATCGAAGAGGTGCTCATCCCGATTTCCGGCACACAGGCCTCGATTTCACTGCGTGACATCGGAACCATCAGAAAAGCGTACGTGGAGCCGATCAACAACCCGGCTTACTACAATGGCCATCAGTCCATTGTTTTAAGTGTCTTTATCGTCAGAGGGGTCGATGCGGTTGAGTTCGGCGGGCGGTTGAAGCAAGAAATTCAGGAGATAGAGCAGTCTCTGCCGTGGGGCTACACGCTCGAATTTGCCACCTTTCAGCCCGAACTCATCAAAAAATCCGTCAGGGGCATGGTGGTCAATGTGATCGAAAGTGTGGCCATCGTCCTGGTGGTGGTCATGCTGCTGCTGGGGTTCAGAACCGGTTTGATTGTCGGCTCGTTCATTCCCCTGGTCATGCTTTTCGGCATTTTGACCATGTACGCGCTGGGGATCGATATGGAACGGATGTCCCTGGCCACCATGATTATTGCATTGGGTATGTTCGTGGACAACGCCATTGTGGTATCCGATGACATTAAAGTGAATATGGAAACGGGAATGGATCGCAGGGAAGCCGTTTTAAAAACCGGCAACTCTTTAACGCTGCCCCTGCTGACCAGTACGCTGACGACTGTTTTCGCTTTCGGCCCGATTCTGCTTCAAGTTGGTTCAACGGGTGATTACACCTCCTCGCTGGGTTCGGTGATGATTATTCTGCTCATGGGGTCGTGGTTTTTTTCCATGTTTTCCTCCACCAGCATGTGCTACTGGTTTCTGAAGCCAAAACCGGCCGGCAGCGATGATAAACAACAGGCGAGCGATCCGTACCAGGGAAAATTCTATGGGTTCTATCGCCGAATCCTGGAATTTTCCCTNCGCTATCGGTTCCTGGTGCTGGCCGTNACGGGCGGCGNGTTNGCTGCTGCCATCTATGCGGCAACGTTTATCCCCCAGGCCTTTTTCCCGAGCGGGGACCGAAACCAGTATTTGATTTACCTCGACCTGCCCGCCGGAACGCGCATCGAGGAGACCGACCGGACCGTGAGAAAACTCAGCGCCTGGCTGCAGGATAAACAAAAAAACCCGGAAATCACCGGAACAATCGCCTATGTGGGAAACGGCGGGCCGCGGTTTTTCCTATCACTATCGCCGATGGACCCGGATCCGTTTCTCGCATTTTTAATCGTCAACACCGAGACAGACAAAGAGGTACCCGAACTGGTCGCGCGTACCAGTCAATACATTCTGGATAATTTGCCCAATGCGCGCGGCAGGGTTAAGGCCATGTGGCTTGGAAGCACTGAAACCGGCCTGATGGAACTCCGGCTTAGCGGCCCCGGTATAGAGGTGTTGAAGGAGCAGGCCGAGCAATTGATGGCCGCGCTCCGGAAAATCCCCGGCACCGTGGATATTAAACAGGATTGGAACAACCGGGTATATACGGCCAGGGCGGATGTCGATCAGGCTCGCGCCCGCCGCGCCGGGGTGACATCGAAGAATGTGGCCGATACGCTGGCGTTTTTTGTGGATGGTAAGACGGCCACCGATTACCACCAGGGCAATGTTCAGATCCCCATCGTCGGCCGCGGCGTCTTGGCTGAAAGGGATTCTCCTGACAGCTTGTCCACGCTCGGCATTCGTTCGTCATCCGGCGACAGCGTGCCGCTCAACCAGGTTGCCGATGTGTACGTCGTCGGTGAGTTGAACCGTATCATACGCTACAACCAGGAGCGCACCATCACCGTCAGCGCCAAAAACCAGGTGTTGAAAGCTTCCGAGATCTTCGCTGGCATCAAGCCGACCCTGGACGGAATGAATTTTCCGAAAAAACACTACTGGGAGGTGGGGGGCGAACTGGAAGACTCGGCCAGAGCCATGAAGAGCCTGATGAAATGGATGCTGCCGTGTTTTGGCGGCATTGTGTTTTTGCTGGTCTGGCAGTTTAACTCCATTAGGCGGGCCTCCATCATTATCCTGACCATGCCGCTGGTCATTGTCGGATCAGTGGTCGGCCTATTGGTGATGCAGGCCGATTTTGGTTTTATGGTCATCCTCGGGCTTTTGGCCCTGGCCGGATCCATAGTGAACAACGGTATCGTGATGATCGATAAAATTGAGGAGAACCGGCGCGACGGGCAGACACCCTACGATGCGGTTGTCAATTCGGCCGTCAGCCGATTCAGACCGATCCTGCTTTCGGTTTCAACCACCATGCTTGGATTTACGCCGCTGATCATCAACCATGATCCGCTCTTTTACGGAATGGCGTGCATCATGTTTTTCGGTCTGGGCATAGGCAGTTTATTTACGCTTAACTACGTTCCGGCGCTTTATACCCTGTTTTTCCGTATTAAAGCACCGGGTAGGTAGTTGGTTTTAATACCTGAATGTTGCACGAGAAAAAAGGAACGCTAAAATGAAAACGTGCTGTCTAATCTTTGGATTGGTTATAAGTTTTACCATGATGCTTACCGGATGCGCAGTGGGGCCGGATTATATCAGGCCCGAAGCACCGGAACCTCAGAAATGGCTTGAGGAACAGGATCCTCTAATCAAGAGTGAACCGGCGGATTTTGGCCGGTGGTGGACGGTCTTTAATGACCCGGTTCTCGATACTCTGGTCGAGATGGCTTCTCAGCAGAACCTTTCCCTTAGAATCGCGGGAATCAGGATTCTGGAAGCCCGTGCTCAGTTAGGGATCGCTACCGGAAATCTCTATCCCCAATCGCAAGCTGTTGGGGGAAGCATCTCTTATACTGACATAAGCAAAAACTCCGCGAATTCTCAGCCTAGCGTCGACTTTAATTATAGTAATGCTGATTTGGCTTTTGACGCTGCTTGGGAACTGGACTTCTGGGGTAAATTCCGTCGTGCCGTTCAATCAGACATAGGCAAGCTTGAAGCTTCAATTGCAAGCTATGATGATATCTTGGTTACGCTCACTGCTGAAGTGGCCCGTACTTATCTCTTTATCCGTACACAAGAGGCGCGTCTGGCCATTGCAAGAGATAACGTAAAGATTCAGAAACAGTCCCTTGAAATCGCCCAAACCCGTTACAAAGAAGGAGACGTCACCGAACTGGATGTGCAACAGGCCAAAGCGCTTCTGCGAAACACTCAGGCTGCGATCCCCCGGATACAAGCAGACCTTCGCCAAAACAAGAACGGGCTTGCTATTTTGCTTGGGATACTCCCCGGGGAACTCAAGGACATATTAGAAACACCGGAGCCCATTCCCACAGTACCTGCTGAGGTAAAAGTGGGGGTTCCGTCTGAGTTGCTGCGTCGGCGTCCGGATATCCGTCTCGCAGAACGTCAGGTGGCCGCCCAAAGTGCCCTGATTGGAGTTGCAAAGGCAGACCTTTACCCACATTTCTCTCTTTTCGGCTCCATTGGGTTGCAGGCGAGTGATGCAGGTTTAACGGCAGCAGGGTTTCCCGGGGGCAGCTCATTTGGCAATTTCTGGGATTCCGACAGCATCGAATTTTTCGGCGGAGCTGGTTTTACCTGGAACATTTTTAACTATGGACGCATCACAAACCGGGTGCGTGTTCAGGATGCCCGATTTCAGCAGCTGGTTTTCAATTACCAGAATAAAGTGCTCAAGGCGGCTCAAGAAGTAGAGGACGCTATAGTGGCCTTTTTGCGGTCACAGGAGGAGGTAAAGTTTTTATCAGAAAGCGTGCAAGCAGCTATGCGTTCGGTGGATCTTTCCATGATTCAGTACCGGGAAGGGCTGGTAGACTATCAGCGGGTGTTGGATACGCAACGATTTCAAACTCAAGAGCAAGACTTTTTGACCGTAACCAAAGGATCTGTTGTTCTGAATTTTATTGCCATGTATAAAGCCCTTGGCGGGGGCTGGCAGATTCGTGAAGGAAGAGATTTTGTTCCTGAGGAAACCCGAAAGGAGATGCAACACCGGACAAACTGGGGGAATTTGCTGACACCCACAAAGCTGGAAACACTACCGGACAATGAAGACAAGCCGAAATGGCTATCGCCGGAATGGTAATACCTGTATCAAACTATTTTTAAGAGAAACCCCATGGAAAACTTGCGCCACCTTTACGGTTTATCCCGGTAATTATATGAAACAAAATCAGCTGACCATAAATAATATAATCCTCTTAAATTGCCTGATCGTCATGATCTTTTTCTTTCCCGTATTATCTTTTCATAGAGTGTTGATGAAAAACATACTTCTTACGGCTATTATATTCTTCGGCACTTTTTCTCTGGACTTCGTTAAAAGAGCTCAAAAGTTTCTGATCGTATTCGGAGCAGTTACCATATTTTTAAACTGGCTTGATCATTTTTTCCCAAGTCATGTGTTGGACTTAGTCTTTTCCTTCTCATTTTTTTTCTATAATTTGTTTATTGTCGTATTTTTGGTCAGGCATATCGCTAAGAGCGAAAAGGTCAATGTCACCATCATAATCAATTCAATCAACGGGTATCTGTTTATAGGAATATTAGGAGCGGTGCTCCTGGCCATGACGGAAATACTGCAAAAACTTATCTATCACCTGGATACCGGGACGATTAATTTTGCCGGGGGGACTGCCCAAGGGTTTCATGATTTTCTATACTTCAGCTTTATTACACTGACAACGTTGGGATATGGTGATGTCACACCGGTTTCCCCTTTAGCCAAATCCTTAAGCATTGTTATTGCCGTTACCGGCCAGCTTTATTTGACCATTCTGGTTGCCTTGCTGGTGGGTAAGTACATAAGCAGTTCTATAGAAAGATCGTAGCATAATTCTGCTTGGTATGACCTTCTCTCATTGGACATGACCTGGAGCCGTTCATAGAAAACGATCTTCGGTCCCGAAATGGACGGCCAGTATACAGCGGAAATCTTATATCGTTTTCAGCTTTCAAATACAGGATTCTGGAGACAGCTTAGAATCAACACTATCTATTGTATGCCACTCTTGTAAGTTGGTATTGATCATCGACCACTATGGCAAGAGCAATCTGCGATTAGGCACTTTTACGGTTAGGAGGAGTTTAATGAAACGAAGTTCTGTTAAATGGTTTGGCTATTTGTTTTCTTTTGTTTTTCTGATTATTTCTTGCGCTGGGACTGAGACCGAACTCACCCAAAATCAGGNAAATGAGGCCTATAAAGGAAAGCCCGTATCTNATATTCTTGTAATTGCAATAACGGGCAATGAANATTCTCGGCGATCTTTTGAGCGAAAATTTGTTGCACGGTTAAAATCAGCTGGAGTTGAAGCTATCTCGAGTGAAGAAGCCATACCCATGCCTGCAGATTTAGAACTGAAAAAAGAGATGATATTAAGTGCTGTCAATCAATTTGAAAATGACGCTGTAATCATCACGCGCTTGATTGACAGAGAAGTAAAAGAAGTCTACACACATGGCGGTACCGCACGTGGAGGCTATTACGGTTATTATAGCCGGCACAGTGCTCCGGGATATGCAAGCACAAGCAAAACCTACCGATTGGAAACGAATTTGTACGATGTAAAAACAGAAAAACTCATTTGGTCTGGGCAATCAAAAACATTTAGCAAAGACTCAAAAGACCAGATGATTAATGATGTGATCAGAGTTCTGGTTAATGATTTGCAAAGTAACAAGTTGATCACGCCAAAATGAAAGTGACTGTTTTTAAAAGTTTAGAAAGTTTTAAATTATGCCGAAATAAGGAGGTGATTAAGGCTAAAGTTTAAAAAACCAATATCAAAGGTAATTTCGACAAACGTATATGTTTATTAATTTGTGAAAAAAGCTGTGAAATAATTATTTGTTCGTGGGTAACAACATTCTGTTAACGGATAAAAGTTGATAGGTAACTCCCATGTGTGCGATTTTCGCTTAATTTGGATGTCCCTCGAAGACCTTGCCCAAATGGGGCAAACAAACATACCTAATAAGGAGGTTGAAAATGAAAGCAAGAATTCGAATATATCCATTTTTAATAATATTAGTTGCAATGTTGACAGTTTTCATCGTTCCGTCAATGGCACAAGAAAAGCCCGCCGACAATATGCAGTTGGTTCGTGAAAAGATCCAGACCGACAAAAAGCTGTTTATTGCAGAGAATATGAATCTCATGGAATCGGAGGCCAAAGTTTTCTGGCCGGTTTATGAGGATTATCAGAAAGAATTGGGCAAACTTGTCGATAAAACCGTCAAACTGATCGATAACTATGCCGCCAACTATCAGACCATGACCGAGGAAGCGGCCAAAGGACTGATCGATGGGTATTTGGCAATTGAGACAGAACGGGTGACGTTCATGAAATCCTTTTTACCCAAATTCAGAAAAGTTCTGCCTGAAAAGAAAGTGGCACGCTATTACCAACTTGAGAATAAAATCAATGCTGTAGTGAAATATGAACTGGCAAAGCTGATCCCTTTGGTATAATAAGGACTGGAACTGACATACACCCCGAGAGTCGGGTATGCTTGGTTTTCGGGGTTTTTGCTGTCAAGGCCATCAAACAAAAAAATAAGCGTGGATAATTGATTCAATTCCACGCTTTTCTTTTTTATGTATACCATAACATGTTGGGTTTTGAGATAAAGCTATAAATCTGAGATACTGCAATAACGTCCAAGTATCAAGCGCCTGATTATTTTGTGATACCTTAATACCGTTATCACAATTGTGAGTGAACAAAGGTATTTGCAAGATATCACCACATTTTCCCAACGTGTTTTCATTGAAAAATAGTCTTTAAAATCAAAGATAC
>JGI24024J18818_10000223_pt1 | contig 19510 bp, 17 predicted proteins | sample Cruoilmetagenom2_FD_18818 | JGI IMG/M metagenome (IMG submission 18818) | reverse complement strand
CTTCCGTCCACAGGAACGACACCGTTACTTTGTTGTTACCGGAGGGCAGTCCCAGGTCAGCGGCGACGGCATACGAGATGTCGATAGCGACCGGGCTGGTCACCACCCGGCCAAACTGGTCCACACCACCGTTATAGCCGTTGAAGTATGCTGCCTGCGCTTCCGGTACGCCCAGGGGCAGATCGCCGAAAAGGCGGCGGGGTTGGGGATCGTACACCGTGGACCAATAATTGTCATCGATGTTCCAGGGACCAGACTCGCCGACAGTGGCGTACACAGTTTTTCCCTTGTAAGAAATAGCCACTGAGTAGTTCTGTCCGTACTGATACCCACTATTACACTGCAATGCACCACCATTGGCGAATTTCAAGCACTTATCTGGAAGGGCGATGATGTAGCGATCTCCGGCATCGTAGCGCGTGGCGTACACTTCGAAACTGCGTGGGAAAGATGCAAGGACAGGACCATTATTAGCAATCTTCACGGGTGCGGAGATCTCGACCGCCCTCCGAGGCTGGCTTTTAATGTGCCACCTGTCCACGATGAAGTGTACGAACCTTTCGTATGTGTCTGCATCAAGCACCCTCTGCAGCGAATTCTGGTTCTCCCGCAATATGCCGGCCAGACGCCTGTTGAATGCCATCTCTGAGATCAGTAAACGTTTCTCGCTCAAGCTAAGCTTTGTGTCCCCCACAATCCTTTGACTCTCATGCTCCAACGTGCGCAGCTGCTGCCCTTCTTGTTGGGCAATCTGGTAGATGGACTGGAACTGCGCCTCCGTTAAGCCGACTTCATCACGCAGTTCATGGGCCAGGGTAGGATTGAGTACATAATATTCGAGCAGCGGTTTGGTTCCCCAGATTGATGTCCCCCAAAAGGCGGAGGAGATATACACACTACCAAAAACGATGCAAAATACCAGAACAGAAAAAAACAGTGGAAAGCTGAAAAACCAACCTGCTCGCGGGCTCTCTTTTATCTTGTTGATCATGGCTCTGAATTTATAAGACCAGACAAATTCCAAACTCGGCTGGTTTTGTGACCTGGACGGTCTAATTCTTTATTTGTCCCCCAACAAAATTGCTTCTGCCTGAGAGATTACCACCCCTGGGGATAACGCTGGAGGTTGGTTCGTCCCAGCATTATCGCCGTACCCTCGATTATCACGTTCTGAAGCAGCGATCACATCTGCTAAATTTCGGCCTATCTTTTGAGTATATTTTTCCCGACGGGTAGTTCCCTTTTTACTTACGTATAGTTCCATGGGGCTGTTCGGCCGTACTTCACCGGTCACGTTATGTCCGGAAAGTAAACCGCGTTCTGGGTGGGCAGCTGCAGCCATACGTTTTGCTATTACCTCGTGCGTTGCGCTCATATCGATAGACATGGAATTGACAGCTGTATAGTTCATCGTTGATTCAAAGGCTCCATNACACGAATGCAGTAACATCATCGGTGAAAAACATTCTACCACGGAGGCGTATCCAGCATTGTGTGGTTAGAATGAGGAACACGACTCTTGCTTCATCACTGCTTTCCTATTCATCACGGCCAGTGATATTGAGGACTTTGTTGTAACATGACCACTTAATGTGACACGGCTGTTAAGTAGTGTCGTTGTATATGTGCTTGCACGAGGTCTCTACGGTGCCTGCACTAAAGCACACATGCAGTGCTGCTTCATTGTATTAATGGGCGACTGTCGAAAATCAATTCAGACAAATAAAATGCAGTTTAGGTAATTAAAGGCCAATTTCGACTATAATTGAGCCGAGGAGTCACATGCCATTATGCACGATCGGGCGTTCGACCTGCCGCCACAGGCAGCGCGGCTTCGAGAAGTTTGGCCTCCAGGTACCCATGGTCAACCACGGTGTCGTAGATTACTTGCTCGGACGCGGCTACCGGATGGATTCCTTTATTGCATATCTGTTGAACGACAAACCGACCGGTCGATTTGAAAATTGCATTATGACCTCCCCGTTGTTTTTAATAGAGGACACGAAAGATGGAGGGCGATGGACGAGAAGATGAAATTGATGTGCGTACTGGCCCACCCGGATGACGAGACCCTGGGTATCGGTGGTATCCTGGCCCGCTATGCCGCGGAAGGGGTGGAGACCTACCTGATCACAGCAACTCGTGGTGAGCGCGGCTGGTTCGGTGATCCCGGAGATTACCCGGGACCGGAGGCGCTCGGCCGCACGCGCCAGGGAGAACTGGTAGAGGCTGCGCGCGTATTAGGCCTAAAAGAGGTGACCTTATTGGATTACGTTGATGGGGATCTCGACCAGGCTGAACCCGGGCAGGTAATCGAAATATTAGCCGCTCACCTGCGCCGGGTCCGGCCGCAGGTTGTGATCACCTTCGGCCCATTTGGTGTGTACGGGCACCCGGACCACATCGCCGTCTCGCAGTTCACTGCAGCGGCTATCGTGGAGGCGGCATCCACAGGCGGTGCAGGAGAAGATGGGTAGGATCCACACCGCGTCTCGAAACTTTACTACCTAGTCGAAACAGAGGTAAGTTTCAGAACTTACCAGGACGTGTTCGGCGACCTGGTGATGTGTATCGATGGTGATGAACGGCGTGGGGTGCCATGGCCTGAGTGGGCGATCACGACATGTATCGACACTTCCGCTTACACGGAGCAGGTCTGGGGTGCGATTTACTGCCACTGCTCGCAGTTACCCGGCTACCAGACCTTGATTCAACTGCCGCAATCACAACGTGAGAAGCTGTGGGCTGAAAATACCCTGTATCGGGCTTTCAGCCTGGTCAACAGCGGTCGGGAGGTGGAGAGGGATTTATTTGAGGGGATGCGGTAAATTATATTGGCTTCAACAACCTGGTGGCAAATCTTCAGCGCCTTATCTCATAAAGCTCCACCAGGACACCCTGAGTGCTCTTTGGATGGATGAAAGCGTACTTCTTTCCTCCCGGTTCCACCTGAGGAACGTCATTGATCAATTGAATTCCCTTCTCTTGTAGTCCGCCCAACATACCTTCAATATCATCTACTTCCAGGCAGACGTGGTGCAAACCGGGGCCACGTTTCTCCAGATAGCGGAACAAGCCCCGATCACGATCAACAGGCTGGACCAGTTCAAGTTCGCTCTCCCCGATGTGCAGCAAGGCTACCTTTGCCCCTTCGGATGGCACATCCTTGAACCCGGTTAGCTCAATTCCCAGGGCATCCCGCCAGAAGGTGAGCGAATCTTCGATATCCTCTACAACCATAGCGACGTGGGAGATTTTTTTAATTTTTGGCATGGAAAACGTTCCTTTATAAACACAGATTTGATGGTTGCAGAAGTATTGCCTGAAGCGTAATCCTTTTTGAGGATAAAAGCCAGGGTTTGGATTATTCGTGTAATTATCGTGTACTGGTGCTCTGTCAAGGGTCTAGTGAATGCAAAATATTCCATTTGACGTAGGACCGGTTGGACTTTAAACCTGGCCTTCAAATCCAGGCCGGCGGCTGGTATTCACCCCACTGGCGGCGCAGCAAGCCACAGATCTCACCCAACGTGATGTCGTTCTCCGCACACTCGATGAGGAGCGGCATTAGGTTGTCAGAGCTGCGCGCGGTGTTCTCAAGCTGGGATAACAGATCGCTGACTCGCTGTCGATCCCTACGGGCACGTAGAGAAACCAACCGCTTGCATTGGGCTTCTTCGATTGCTGGATCGACCTGCAAGCGTTCGAGTTCGATATTTGTATCCACCTGGAAGGCGTTCAGTCCGACGACGACCTGTTCGCCACGCTCGACGGCGCGCTGGTAATTGTAGGCATCCTTCTGGATTTCATCCTGGATATAGCCGTTATCGATAGCGGCCAGGGCGCCTCCCATGTCGTCGATGCGCTGTATGTACGTTTTCGCAGCCTGCTCGATCTCATCGGTCAGGTATTCGACCAGGTAGGAACCGCCCATAGGATCAGCAGAATCGGCTACGCCCGACTCGTGAGCGATGATCTGCTGCGTGCGCAGAGCTATCCGGACAGCTTTCTCCGTCGGTAGCCACAGGGCTTCATCCATGCTGTTGGTGTGCAGCGATTGCGTGCCACCAAAAACGGCCGCCAGCGCCTGCAAGGTCACGCGTACGATGTTGTTTTCCGGCTGCTGGGCGGTAAGCGTGGAACCGGCAGTTTGGGTATGAAAACGCAGTTTCCAGGAACGGGGGTCCTGTGCACCAAAACGGTGCTGCATGATATTGGCCCACATGCGACGGGCAGCGCGAAACTTAGCGACTTCTTCGAGAAAATTGTTGTGGGCATTGAAGAAAAACGAAAGTTGGGTGGCGAAACTATCCACATCCAGACCAGCCTCAATAGCCGCCTGCACATACGCGATACCGTTCGCCAGGGTGAAAGCCAGTTCCTGCGCGGCGCTGGAGCCTGCCTCACGGATGTGGTAGCCGGAGATGCTGATCACGTTCCAATGTGGGACCTGCTCCCGGCAATATTTAAACACATCAGTGACCAGGCGCATGGAGGGGCCAGGAGGGAAGATATACGTGCCGCGGGCAATGTACTCCTTTAAAATGTCGTTCTGGATGGTGCCGCGCAGCTGCTGCGGTTCTACTCCCTGTCGTTTTGCTACGGCGATGTACATGGCCAGCAGGATGGACGCCGGCGCGTTGATGGTCATGCTCGTGGAAACTTTATCCAGCGGGATTTGGTTGAATAGCGTGGCCATGTCCTCAAGTGACGAGACGGCCACGCCAACTTTACCCACCTCACCCAGCGATATCGGATCATCGGCGTCGTAGCCGATCTGGGTGGGCAGATCGAAGGCCACCGACAGGCCAGTCTGGCCCTGTTCTAACAGATAGCGGTAGCGGCGATTTGACTCCTCGGCGCTGGCGTATCCGGCGTACTGGCGCATGGTCCAGAAGCGACCGCGGTACATGCTTGGCTGCACGCCGCGTGTAAAAGGAAATTCTCCAGGAAAGCCCAATTTCTCTTCGTAGTCGGGGTCCGGATCGGATGGTGTAAGCAGGCGCGGTACAGGTATGCCGGACAGGGTATTGAACTCGGATTTCCGTTCGGGGAAACGTTTCAAGGCTGGGTCTAATATTTCCTCTTCCCAACGTTTCTTTTCGTCTTTAAGAGTCATGATAATTCTCATTGTGATCAGTGCTCAGGGGTAAAAAATAATCGAACTTCAGGAAAATTAGTATAAACTCATATTAGCGTCTGGAGGGAGTATACCCCATCTAAATCATTGGCGAAAGTGGATTTTGATAAAAGTCGGACTATTGAAATCCTGCATCACATCCGCGATAATGTCTAAACATATGTTTTCCAAGCAAGCTTTCGCCTGAAAAAATTGTGGTAAACTCAAATTTATTCAGAATAAAACTCCTGTCATGTCTACCGCACCCATTTCTGTTTTGCAGATCGCAGAGTGCCAGACAATAATTTAACTGCTGCTATGAAAATTCTAACCGTTGACGTCGGTACCGGTACACAAGATATTTTCCTTTACGATTCTCGACTGGACCTGGAAAATGGGTTCAAGCTGGTTGTACCGTCACCCACTATGATCGTACACCGCCGCCTGCGTGAAGCGACTCGGCAAAGAGAAGCGGTGCTTTTGACGGGTGTGACCATGGGGGGTGGTCCCAGCCAGTGGGCGGCTGAGGAACACGCTCGTGCCGGACTGCCCATTTACGCCACCCCAGACGCAGCACGTTCGTTCAACGATGACTTAGAAGCAGTCGAGAAAATGGGTATCCGCGTGCTCAGCGAAGATGAGGCAACGAGCCTACCAGCGGCGATGCGGCGTGTGGAGCTGCTCGATTTCGATTTTTACGGGATCCAAAAGGCGCTGGCTCATTTCGGTGTATCCCTGGATGATCTGCAGGCTGTGGCAGTGGCGGTCTTTGATCATGGCAACGCGCCGCCCGGCTATTCGGATCGCCAGTTCCGCTTCGACTACCTTGACGAACGCATCCGGGCGGAAAACCGCCTGAGCGCTTTCGCCTTCCGGGCAGAAGAGGTGCCGGAGATAATGACCCGCCTGGGTGCCGTTGTGGTATCGGCCAGCAGAGCGAAGGATTCAATACTGGGCGAGGTGCCATTGGTGGTGATGGACACCGCACCCGCGGCGGTATTAGGAGCCAGCCTCGATCCAGCTATCGCGGTCCGGGAGCGAGTGATGATCACTAATGTGGGCAATTTCCACACCCTGGCCTTCCGCCTGGGTCCATCGGGGATCGAGGGCGTTTTCGAGCACCACACAGGGCTGCTGGACCTGCCCAAACTCGAGAAGCTCTTGCTGTCACTGGCCGACGGCAGCCTGCAGCATACCGACGTGTTCGGCGATCACGGACACGGAGCCTTGATTTACGATCCAACCCCGCTGCCCCTGGTTGGTGATGAAGGTTCAGTGGTGGAAAACTTGGGTGTGGTGGTGACTGGTCCGAGGCGCAACCTGATGCGCCCATCGACTCTGCGACCTTACTTTGCTGTGCCTTTTGGGGACATGATGATCGCCGGCTGCTTTGGCCTGCTGGCTGCAGTGGCAGATGTGCTGCCTGAACTGGGCGAGCCGATCAGGGCTTCTCTCCGAGGTGCGGGTGGGAGTGGGACACCTCCGTGGGAGATCAACTAATGTTTAAACAAGCATGCACCAATTATTCGATAATCCGGTGACAAGCTGCTTGAATAAACTTAAAGTATTCTGTAACAATCTAGTTAATCTACATTATGATGGTGTTTAACAAAACACCAGTGTTCTGTCTCTGATCAATTCTCCCTGAACTTTCCGGTTTGACAGAACCCTCTATTTTTCTTACGCTATTCTAACGTTTGTGCGTTATATATAATAATTAGAAACCCACCGGATTTGGGTGGGGAATTATCATCGGTACCAAATTTATTGCGAGAGGTTGAACAGATGACGGAAACCACACAAGACCCGACAACAGAAGGCGCTTCCCCAATAGCTTTCAAGGCCGAAACCCGGCAGCTATTAGATATTCTTATTCATTCCCTGTACACGGAACGGGATATCTTCCTGCGAGAATTGATCTCCAACGCTTCCGACGCACTGACCCGCGTAGCCTTTGAGACGCTGACCAACCGCGAGGTGCTGGATGCGGAAACCGAGCTATCCATCCGCATCATCCCTGACCCGCAAGAGAACACCCTGACGATACGCGATACCGGCATCGGCATGACGGCCGAAGAGCTGATCACCAACCTGGGCACCATTGCCCAGTCCGGGGCACGCGAATTCCTGGCAGCAGCGAAAGAGAGCGCCAAGGGAGTTGATAAAAACCAGGATGGGAATGGCAGCCGCGCGCTGAACGACCTGATCGGTCAATTTGGGGTCGGGTTCTATTCCGCCTTTATGGTGGCGGAGTGGATCCGGGTAGAATCGCGTTCTTACCAGCCGGATGCCCAGGCTGCATCCTGGTACTGCACCGGCGCTGATACCTTCACCGTAGAATCCATAGAAAAGGAAACACGCGGTACCGACGTGATCATAAAACTTAAAGAGGAAGCCAGCGAATTCACCGAGGAATATCGACTGCAGGGGATCATCCGCAAGCACTCTGACTTCATCCCCTACCCGATATACGTTGGTGATAAGGTAGAGCAGGTCAACCGCCAGACTGCCATATGGCGGCAGTCACCACGCGAGGTTGAGGAGGGTGATTACAACGATTTCTACAAGCAGCTGACTTTGGATTACGAAGCCCCACTGGCGCACGCTCACATGGCGGTTGACGCACCGGTGCAGATGTACGCCCTGATGTATATCCCGTCCAATCCCGAGCGCGGCATGTTCTCGCCGCGTAGAGATGCCGGATTGAAACTGTACGCCCGTAATGTCTTGATCCAGGAGTACAATAAGGATTTACTGCCCGAATACTTGAGCTTCGTCCAGGGCGTGGTAGATTCGGAAGACCTGCCTCTGAACGTGTCGCGCGAGTCGGTCCAGTCTAACCGGGTAATGGCCCAACTTGGAAAGCTGATCACTTCCAAAGTGCTGGATACACTAAAAGAAATGGCCGGCAATGATGAGGAAAAATACAATCAGTTCTGGGAAGGATACGACCGCTATATCAAGCAAGGTGTGGCTGTCGAACAGGTTGAGCCAGAACCGCTGTACCCGTTGCTGCGCTTCCATACCACAGCCAGGCAGGACGAATGGACTTCGCTCGACGATTATATCGAACGTATGAAGCCAGACCAGGAAGACATCTACTATATTATGGGTGACGATGAACGATCCCTCAAGTACAGTCCACATCTCGATGTAGTCCGGCAGCTTGAGTATGAAGTGCTCCTGATGGCCGACCCGGTGGATGCGTTTATGATGGTCAGGCTGAATGAATACCAGGATCATAAACTTGTAAACGTCGCCGATGCAGAGCTTGAAATCCCGAGCAGCGAAGATGATGGCGCTGAAGAAGTTGAAGAAACAGGCGTAGAGGATTTATCCGTACTCCTGGAGAGCTTCAAGTCGCAACTTGGCGACAAAATTAGCGATGTACGCGTGACCAAGCGCCTGTCCGAATCACCGGCCAGGCTGGTAGATCCTGAGGGAGCGCTGAACCAGGAAATGCAGCGTGTTTACCGTATGCTCAACCAGGAATACGAAGTCCCAAAAAAGGTGCTTGAACTGAATCCACAACACGCGATCATTAAGCGATTGAATGAACTTCCTGCAGAGGATCCAAAACACGCTATGGTTATCGAACAGATTTATGAAGACGCGCTGTTGATCGAAGGTTTGCATCCCGATCCAGCCAGTATGATCGGCAGAATCCAGAAGCTCATGGAAGCAGCTCTGGACTAATCGGAGTGCAGTATAATTAGGGTAGATTCACTATAACAGATTTCTACTATTGGCTTTCAGCGACTAGCGATCAGCGAGATAACCCAGGCTGAAGGCTGGTCGCTTTTTTATACGCATAGGCTTAGTCATGGGCGAGTTCACACTCCAGCAAATCGGTCTGCTGATCATTCCTGTCTCTATCATCGCCACAATAGCGATCTTGTACCTGTTAGGTCATCGCTGGCAAAAAGAGACCACGGATGAATTGAAGCATTTGCGCAGTGAATTTCGCCGTTATAGGAACGAGATCCACCAGCTAACGGTAACGGTTCAGGAATACGACGAAATTGAACAAGAACCTTTTGTGTCGCGCGTGGCCACGCTTCAAGATCAAATCAGTACCATCAACAACCAGATAAATCGCCTGGAAGCCAAGTATATAAACTTCCAGGAACAGATCCGCAGCGCATCCAGAAACCCGTGGAAGGGCATCCTCGGCGCGCCGGCATTCTGGTATTTCACGAGACGTGATATCACTAAACTGGATAACAAACTCTCAGCACAAACGACACACCTCCAGACAGCTGGGGAGACCGTGGAGTCTCTGAAGCAGCTTGGCTGGGAGGTCGCCCTGCGAGCCCGTGAAGCACGTGGGGTGGACCAACAAGTCAGCCTGCTGCTGGAGAAGTTAAAATCCAGTAATGTACACGGTGATATGCTCGACAACGCCGTGCAGCGCGAAAAACGCGCCCGTGATTCACTGACCGAAATCCCCAACTTCTTTTTATCAGCCGATGAAGCAGCCGTACTGGAGCAAGCCGAAGAAGATAGCATCACCCAGGCTTACAGGATCCTGGGTGGTACCAGACCAGAATTGGATGACTTAATCATCCAGGCTCAAGCCTGGGACAAGCAATACAATGAGGTAATCAAGATTGTCACCCGAATGAGGCGAGTACTGGTGGATGTAGAAAGTTCGGCTGCCAGTGCACCGGGCAAACTCAACCTGGAGGCGTTTCACCAGCGCCTGGATGGGCTGAACATCATCTACCAAAACCTGCATGCTACCTTATCCCGGCTGGAGGTTGAAAGCATCCCGGTGGTTATTGAAGAAGCCGTGCACGTGCAAGAGAATGCTCAAGAAATGCACGCTGAATTTAAAAAAGCACGCCAGCAGCTGATCATGCTGGAGTCTACCTTGAGCGAACTAAACGATGGTAAGAAGCAATTATCGACTCTCTTTGCGAACCTCGGAACCAGTCAGGTCCATCCAGTCATTTGGGACCAGAGCCAGGCATCCATCATTAACCTGAGCCGCCAGGTCAACGAAATTGGGCTCATCAACCAGCCACGCACGATTGATCAAGTAGACCAGGATCTATCCAAATCGACCAGGCTGAACGAGGAGCGGAAAGAACTCGCCAAACATTGCCAGGTGATCGCAGACCAGCACGCTGAACTCTCGAAGCTTTTGAATAGTCCAGAAATAAGACATGGGAGAGAATGGCTTCAGCAGGCACAGATGCTGGCTCAACGGGTAAACACATACGCACCCGAGAACTGGTCACGGGCAGAAGCGGTGGATTCGTTAGGTGAGGACCTGGGTACCCTCGAAGAAAAAATGGGACGCCTGGTTTTTGCAGACTCTGGAGAATCTATTCCTGAGAACAATCTCCTTGAGCGTCTGGAGCAAACCCGCGGGCTGGCCCAGTCTTACCAGTCGCTGCGGGTACGGACCAACAGTATACAGAAGCGCCTGGTTGAAATTCAGGATATTGAGAATTACGCCCGTGAAGAACTCAAAGCAGCCGAGGCGGAACTGACCCAGATCTCTTATCTGGTCGGAAGCAATGCTTACCTGAATAATATGGCAGCCAGAGATATGGAGCGTTTCGAGTACAATCTTGGGAGCCTGATCAATGAACTCAACACGCGAGAGCGAGACACTGTTGAGAAAAAAGCAAAGAAGATCGACGCGCTGGCCTCAAAGATTGATGGGTCGACAAACAGCTGGCTCAATCAATTGAGCAAAGAGATCCAAAAGCAGACCCAGGAGCTATCCAAATCAATAACTGCCCTGGATGAGATGGCAACCATCGATGAGAAGCCGCTCTCCGACGCCCGGCAATTATTGTCATCCGCGAACATGTACAGCGGACCGCTGAGCAAGTCGGCAACAAGCCTCAGCGAAATGATCCAAGAGCTTAAGCGCCGCAGTGATTACTGGCAAGAATGCGCCGCAGTGAGCCAGGCGGTTGTGGACATCGAAGGACCGGTCATGGAGTCCCATGCTCTCGCCAGTCAAAACCGTAAGCAAGTGCAGGATGAGTACGCTGACTTGACGGAATGGATGCGGCAGACGAGCAGTTGGCCTCCGATAACCGTGGAGCTGGAATCTGAAGAGTTGGAGCTCAAAAGCTTAGAAATGCAGTGGAATTCTATAAAAGGTGCGCCCACCAAAGCAATCAACATCGTCCAGAAGCTCAGCAGCCTGGCAGGTAAATACCAGATGCTGGCAGAGAGAATTCACCAGGCCAGCGAGCGCGTGAACCAGGAACAGCAGCAAGTTGAAGAGGTGGAAATTGAACTGGACGAATACGTGCGGCTCTGGCAGGATCAATGGCGAGCAAACCGGAACAGCCACCAGGCGGATCAAGAGATCAACGAGTTGTTATCGGACACAGAGCGGGAGTTAAACGAGATCAAAAATGATTACCGGCACGAGAAGAAAGATTACGATGACACCCTGCAGGCTCTGAAGCTGCTCCACCGCCGCGTGCGGCTGGCACAGGTCGCCGTAGATGATACGCACGTGATAGACATGAATGGGAGGTCAATTGCTTATCGCGAGTGAAGATGTAGAATTGGACTCAGATTAACATGGTTCTCCATTATCTTGCTTAACCCGCGGAAAATGGTAAAATTAGTTGCGCTCGATTGGGAGCGCCAAACGCCCCCGTAGCTCAGTGGATCAGAGCACTTGCTTGCGGAGTAAGGGGTCGCGCGTTCGAGTCGCGCCGGGGGCGCCAAAACGTTCAAACAGAAGCCCTCACCTGGCATACGCCACCGGGTGAGGGGTTTTTGTATCACTGATCCAGCGCGTCGAGAACTATCTGCCCCATATTATTCGTGTCTGATCTCTGATATGTTTTTATCGATGACGGCTTTCAGTAATCTGTTTCTGGCACTTGATGCGAACAGATTTTCCTGATACCATCAGTGCCGTTGTACAATTACCCAATGTAAGGGTATTCCTAATGGGATTCGTGATCGACTGATAAATTATCACTGCGTCAATCCCAAAAAAACAGAGAGGGAAGCACTGGTTATATTAGCCGAAGGAGTTGGCTCAATCTCTCCTCACTCCATCTATAAGGAGACAGGCAGCGCTTGATCGATGATGTTGAAAAAAAGAATTACCTGAGTTCGGGAATTTCGCAATGGAGAGGTAAAAAATCATACTTAAGAATGAAATAATTTTCGTGATTCGACCTGAAGAAATAAAGGATTCTCCTCTGGCTGACGAAGGAATCTACCTGGACGTAACAGCAGGGGAGAGCTTTTAATTTCTCCGCGAGAGTCAATGAGACTGCAGAAAGGAAGAAAAAGCCATTGAACGATAAACCCCAAATCCTGCTCACCAATGACGACGGCATCCGCTCTCCTGGTTTGTGGGCAGCGGCCAGCGCCCTCTCGGAGATCGGTTTCGTGCACGTAACCGCGCCGCGCGATCAGTACTCCGGGGCCGGGCGCAGCTTGCCGTCCACGTCAGACGGGATCATCGAGCCCCGGCAGATAACTGTCAACGGAAAGGACTGGACCGTGTACTCCGTGGGCGGTACACCGGCGCAATCTGTGCTGCACGCAGTGACGGAGATCCTGCCGCGCTGCCCCGACCTGGTGGTCTCGGGGATCAACTACGGTGAAAATGTGGGCAGCGGCGTGACGGTGTCCGGGACGGTCGGAGCGGCGCTGGAGGCTGCTGGACTGGGCATACCGGCACTGGCAATCTCGCTCGAAACCAAACTGGAGCACCACCTCTCCTACTCGGAGGATGTCGACTTCTCGGCCGCGGCTTACTTCAGCGCCTACTTCGGTCGCCTGCTGCTAAAGAAGCAGCTGCCCGCTGACGTGGATGTTCTCAAAGTCGAGGTGCCATCTGATGCCATCATCTCTACGCCATGGGAAGTCGCCCGCCTCTCCAGCAAACGCTATTTTGTGCCGCTGAAGCCCGAACGTACAGACTGGGGTTCTCCAGCCAAGGTGGGCTACCGGCTGGCAGAAGATTTTGCCGATGAACAGCCCGACACGGACATTTACACCCTGCGGGTAAAACGCCTCGTAGCTGTGACACCGTTGAGTTTGGATATGACGTCCAGGGTGGATCTCAATGTGTTCGAGGAAGGTTTGAGAAAAACAGAACGTGAGTAGCTAACGGTCTTTATATCTTATTGGCTGCTGATTCCCGTTCAGGCTTCACGGATCACTTTCATTATTTGGGTGTGTATGGATGGGTTGGCGGCGATCAATGAGTAAGGGGGGGACAGGAAATTTAGCCCGCCTTGCATATCTGTCACCAGGGCTCCCGCTTCTCTCGCGATCAGCCCACCGGCGGCGAGGTCCCAAGGGCTTAGACGAAACTCCCAAAAGCCATCGAATCGCCCTGCGGCAACGTAGCAGAGGTCCAGTGCGGCGGAACCCAGCCGGCGCACGCCCTGGGTGCGCAGGGCAAAACGGGCGTAATGATCCAGGTTGTTCTCGGAAGTGGTGCGAATGTCGTAGGGAAAACCTGTCACAAGCAGGCTCCGGTCGAGGCTCTCGGTGGTGGAGACCCGCAGTGGCTGCCCGTTCAACTTGGCACCGCTGCTGCGCTGCGCACTGAAACATTCATTCTTGATGGGATCGTACACCACTCCCAGGCTCAACTCTCCATTTTCGGCAAAAGCAATAGAAACTGAGAAAATCGGTATCCCGTGGGCGTAGTTTACGGTGCCATCCAACGGGTCAATGTACCACTTGCAGCAGTCGTCACCCGATTGCGTGCCGCTCTCCTCTGACACAATCTGATGGGCGGGGAAATGTTCCTTGATCTCTCCCAGCAGGAAGGCCTCCGAGCGGTGATCCATTTCGGTAACCAAGTCAATCTCGCCCTTGTAATCCACCTGGTGGGTGCGCTCGAACCCGGGACGAGGAATGTAACCACCAAGTATGATGTCCCCTGCCTGGCGTGCCAGCGCTTCAAGATCAGATAATGTTGGTTTTATATCCATCGAAATCCTATTTAATGTGAATTCGGGTAGGTTTCCTGGGTGGCAGGCCAATCGAATTGACGTTCTGTGCCCAATACGATTGGGCACCTACCCTCACCCCAATACGATTGGGCATCTACCCTTATGCCGAACTGACGTTATTTATGTATTTCTATTGCCTGTCTACGGAATTCAACGATCTCCATTTACCTCTTCAACCAGGCGTTCGAAATATTCAGTCATAAAGCGGTGACGTTCTTCTGCCAGTGCGCGTGCAGATTCCGTGAACAGGCGATCCTTCAGTTTCTGCAGCTTGAACAAGTACTCATGGTAGGCGCTGTGGGGCTCGCCAGGTTCTGTCACCCCAGAAGTTATGAACTGCTGCGAGGGTTGAGCATAAGCCGGCTGCCCCGCCCGGGCTGCGTAAGCGATGGCACGCGCCACACCAATCGCACCGATAGCGTCCAGTTTATCGGCGTCGAAGAGTACTTTGGCTTCCTTTGTCTGAGGCTGTTCCCTGTCATCACGGAAGCGGTGGGCGCGAATACAGTGCTGTACTGCCTTAACGCGTTCGTCAGGCCATCCCTTAGCAACGAGCACTTCAGCGGCAATATCTGCCGATGTGTGGTGATGTTCCAGGCGAGACTTATCACTTTTCCCTGATCCTTGTTCACCCTGCGCATCATGCAGCAGGGCTGCGGCAAGCACGATCTCCAGGTCGGCGCCCTCAGACAGCGCCAGACGTTGAGCCAGGCGATAAACCCGCAGTACGTGGTTGAAGTCATGGACCGGGTCTTGGGAAGGATACCAGGTGCGCGCTTCTTCGATAGAAAGCATGTCGGTCAGTTAAGCAGGTAGGTAGTCAAACAAGGTGAACATTTAAATGGCGGTCGGGCAAGTGCGGAATGAACGTCCAGCGTCTGGTGTCCGCAGTGCGTGGGCAATAAAATCAAAACACAAAATTAATAACCGCCCAGATGATCGCGATAATCACAATAACCCCGCAGCCCAGAGTAAGTATGCGGACAACAAGCCCCGTAGCAAAGCGAACCAGTATAAACAGGACGAACAAAACCAGCAGCCCGCTAACAACCAGCACCAGCGGATCGAGGGACTTTGCAAAATCGAGGATACTATTTATGATGGACATAAGCACCTTTCCTTATACGAGATAAATTTGACCTTTCTTAATCACGGTATGAACCAGGTTAGCGCCAAAGCGATAACCCAGGTGCCGGTAATCAGGGACCGATAGGATCAGCAAGTCGGCCTGCTTTCCAGGTTCCAGGGAGCCTAACTCGCCGGCTCGATCTATAGCGGCGGCCGCGTTGATGGTTGCCGCAGCAATGGACTGTGCCGGTGTCAGGCGCATATAGCGGCACGCCAGCGCCATGGCAAACTGCATATTCTCGCACCAGGCAGTGCCGGGGTTCAGGTCGCTAGCTATGGCGAGGGTACCACCCGCTTGCAAGATTTCCCTGGCGGGGGTGTAATGTTCCTCCGCCAGGCCGAAGGGCGTGGCAGGCAGTGCGACAGCCACCGTGTCACTTTGCGCCAGCGCCTGGATATCTTGCGCCGATGTCGCGACAAGATGGTCGGCGGATACGGCGCCCAATGCGGCAGCCAGGGCCGCACCGCCCAGGTTATCGAACTCGTCGGCGTGGATCTTGAGCGGAAAACCCAGCTCGCGCGCCTTGGTAAGTATACGCCGCGACTGCTGCAGGTCGAATGCACCCGTTTCGCAGAACACGTCCACAAAAGGAAGCGCACGGTAGGGCGCATGTTGAGGCCACCAGTCCTTCAAGACGGGCAGCATGGTATCCACAATTAGATCCGTATACTCGTCGGGTCGATCTTTATATTCTGGGGCGATGGCGTGGGCGCCAAGGAACGTGGGCACGATTTCCAGCGGGCCTTCGTCATCCAGCGCCAGCAGTGCCTGCAGCATGCGCAGTTCTGTTGTCATGCGCAGTCCGTAGCCGGTCTTGGCCTCGGCAGTCGTGGTCCCGAACTCAAACATGCTCCGAATGCGTGGCCTGGTCTCAGCCATTATTTTATCTAACGAACTTGTGCGGGTCGCGCGTACGGTGGAAAGGATGCCGCCGCCACCCGCCAGGATCTCCAGGTAGCTCTTGCCCTGCAGGCGTTCTTCGAATTCGGCTGCCCGGTCGCCGGCCCAGACCAGGTGCGTGTGCGGGTCAACGAAACCGGGTAATACGACTTTACCACCCGCGTCCAGCGTGGGTTCGTCAGGAAAAGCAACGCGCAGTTCGGATGTGGTGCCCAGCGCAACGATTTTCTCGCCTTCGATCAGCACGGCCCCATCTGGGATAACGCCCAGGTCCCCCAGGTCGCCGCCGCGCTGCGGCCCGCCGGCGAGTGTCAGGAGTTGGGATGCGGAGTGGATGAGCATGGGGGGGAAGGGTCTGGGAGAGTAGGTTAAGTGATAGGGGTGAGTGGATATACTAATAAACTAGTTCCGATATACATCTTTACGGTGAGCGATGCGAATAATTTCGATTATTAATTTGTCCCCCAATACATTATAAACGACCCGATATTTACCAAGCCTTATGCGATAAGTGTACTTTGAACCGGTTAATTTCCTGACGCCATCCAGGTAAGGATCATTTAGCAGGTCTCCAACTTTGGCAGTGATCTTCGAAAGCATGTCTTTGGGTAACTTCCGGAGATCCTTTATAGCCGAACGTTTCCACTCAATCCTGAAGGAGTCCATCACGTTTTAGCTCAGCGATCAGGTCCTCGTGTGATATCGTTGGTTCTTCACGTCGTTCTGCTACTACGGCCAGATCTTCAATATCATCGAGCAACTCCAGGAAATCTTCGATCGGCAAAATCACGGCCGTTTTTTCGCCAGCTTCATTAGTAATATACTTTACATTTAATTGAGCTTGATCAAGCATATCGCATTAGCCTTTATTCAACACAATAAAACAACCACAATCACTTACCAATTACTTCACCCTGTTTATATTTTACCACTGTGACGGAATAATTATTAGTGTGGAGCGTGGAAAAGGATACAATCTGCCCTTTGGGGATACACAGCTCACCCTCCGGCATCCCCACATAACGAAGATAAGCTCGTATATGACTCACTCGATTTTAAACCACCCACCCAGGAGTTTGCCAATTTTGACCAACATCCTGCTGGCATGGTGAGATTGTCGCTGACTTGTAAGTTTTCATGCGCGCCTGGGGGGCACACCCCCCAGGCCCCCGCTTCAGAATTGCAGAACTCCAGAAGTCAGCAAGCCAGAATCAGGGTGAGCGGGCACACCGAAAACTGAGGCTGTAGCCCCTGCCATTTGGAACGTTCCTTATCCGATGGGCGGCACGCAGACCGCTTGGATCGCTGAGCCAGGAGCCGCCTCGCAGCACGCGATAAACCCCCGAAAGGGGACCCTGCGGATTATCACTTGACGAGCTACCGTAATTGTGCACATCATACCAATCTCCCACCCACTCCCAGATGTTGCCCGCCATGTCGTATAGCCCATAACCATTGGGGCTAAAGCCGCCCACCGATTCCGTGTCTGTATCATTGCATCGATCATCATCAAATTTGGCTCCATTTTCAACCCCGTTCTCACACACCGGGTTCTCATCACCCCAGGGATAGGATTTACCCTGCAATCCTCCACGGGCGGCCTTCTCCCACTCCGCTTCTGTGGGCAGACGCGCCCCGCGCCACTCGCAGTAAGCCTGGGCGTCATGCCAGCTTACATAAATTACCGGATAATCAGCATAATCCGGGTCCCCATAATAGCTGTCGCGCAAATAAGATTCAGAACTTGAGGGTGGATCGCATTTACCGACCTGCACACATTCGGCATAGCGCGCGTTGGTTACCTCGTAAACATCGATGTAGAACTCGTCCAGGTAGACCTCGTGCACAGGCCTTTCGTCGCTATCTCCATCTTCGCTGCCCATCATGAAATTTCCCGCCGGGACCAGGGCCATCTCGGTGCTAAAATCGGGCGAGTCGGCGGGGGTATGAGGGATAGAGGTAGGAGACGGTGGTGGAGGAGAAGACTGCGTTGGTAATGGAGAGGGTTCAACGGATGTGCCGGTTGGGGATTGGGGCGTAGCGGTTAATAAGGAAACCAACACCTGGGAGGTCTGTGTCCTCGAGAGCGCATCGGCTATCCCGCCCGGGTCACCGCCGCCCCCACTATTGATCAGGCTGCCAATCGTATAGGAACCTGTCAAAAGGAGCAGCACCGCCATTATCCCACCAACCCAGAGCAGCCAGGTGGGATAACGTGTTTTGCCGGCGGTCTGCCGGGGAGGCACCTGGATAGATGATGCGCTCGCCCCTGCATGACCACCGTGTGCGGTAGGGTCAGGTACAACGGAAGCGCGTGACAGCGCCATGCGGAAGGCACCCGCGCTGGGTGTGCGCTGCGCCTTGTGAAGCTGCATGGCGTTGGTCACTGTCCCCGACACGCCGGGTGAAACCCCCGGATTAAGTTCATCCACAGGGCGCGGCGGGGGCACCACCCCGGTTAGCAGGGTGTATGTGGTGGCGCCCAGGGCGTAAACGTCGCTCCTGGCATCGGTTGTTCCCTGCCCGTACTGCTCGGGGGGCGAGTAACCGGGCGTGATGGCGCGCGCACCGGCAGTGGTGCTCAAGTTTGGGTCATAACCTTGGCAATGCTGAAGTCCACCAGCACCGCTTCACCCTGCGGGGTGATCTTGATGTTGGCGGGCTTGATGTCGCGGTGGATGACGGGCGGCTGCCTGGAATGCAGATAAACCAGCGCATCGCAAACCTGGTCGATCCAGGTAAACACCTGGTCCTGCGGCAAGGCGTCGTTGCGATCGAGCATCTCCTGCAGGTCTTGACCCTCGATGAAATCCATCACCAGGTATTGGCCTTGACCCTGCACCACGAAGTAATCCGACACCTTAGTAAGGTTGGGGTGACGCAGGTTGTAAAGCATCCTGGCCTCGCGCTCGAACTGGCGCTGGGCTTCGGGAGAAGTGTCCAGGTTCTCTTTCACGGCGCAGTGCGTGCTCAGGTTCAGGTCCCAGGCTTTATAGACCGCGCCGAAGCCGCCCTGACCTAACAACGTGACGATGCGGTAGTGTTTGTTGAGAACGTGACCCGCTGACAGCGGCATGTCCCCTCCCCGATGATGGTGGACGGTAAGCGATTAAAAAACCGATTGTCAATATTTTATCACGGGAGGCACGCACGATCTCTTGCTTCAAAGTGAAGAGGTGATGGCAATGGATGCTCCTGAAAGGGATACGGGGATGATTTGTACTGCGGTGATTCGTTTTGCGAAAAAAACGAATAAGAACGAATAGGGCAGTGGGTTTTTGAAGTTTGAGGAAACTGAGGTTGGGGGTACCGGCGAATGAATTCGCGTCAACGAAGTGCACGAAGCCTACCTCCGCAGGCTGGGATGGAGGATACTAAAATAAGGCTGGCTGGTAG
>JGI24024J18818_10000222_pt1 | contig 19518 bp, 12 predicted proteins | sample Cruoilmetagenom2_FD_18818 | JGI IMG/M metagenome (IMG submission 18818) | reverse complement strand
ACTCAGTCTCTCCGTCTGTTGCAGTGTAGTTTAATGCATTTACTGCAGTTATAGTAATTTTTTTTGCTTGGACAAGAAGTGATTCATTGTTTTCACTCACTTCTGCTCCTTTGACAACCTTAGGGGTTGGAGCTCCCACATTTTCTGTTTTGCTAACTATTGTTGCATTGTCTAATTGAAGAAGCCCACGGAAATCTGCCAGTTTCCCTGTAAGTGTTACTTCATCACCCACTGTAGCAGCTAAACTTGAAGGACGTATTGCAATACCACCTGTTGCATCTTGTACTGAAACACTATTTTTCAAATTTGCTGCTACTATCCCTTTGATAGTCACAGTTTGACCAATAGCTGTAGTGCGGGCCTCTCCAATGGATAATGCTCCTGTTTCACTGATAACTGTGTAAATGAATGAAGAAATTTGACTGTTTATAAGACCCTCTTTAACTGCGATTGCCTTTATTGTTATATCTTTGTCGATAATAATTGGAGCTTCAAATTTAATACTTGAGCTAGTTGGATCAGTTCCATCTGTCGTATAGTAAATAGAAGCGCCGTCCGTGTTCGTCGATAAAGAAATTTCCGTGCCTACAGGGACAGTCGAAGATGGGATTGATACTGTTACAGCTTCTACTTGTGTTTCTCCAGGATCAGGGTCGCCAATGTCCATTGTGTGGGAGCCAAGATTGGATGAATCGTCTTTTGGTAGTGTCGTCCATTCTGCTGGATTGAAAGCGTCATCAATAATTACGTCTCCTGTTGTAACACTACTTTTACGGACTAATGTAACATCTTCACCAAATTTGTCTCTAGTACCAACTTTCCCTCCAATAGAATCGATGACTGTGTCCGATTTCTTTAAAACAACTGGATCATCTCCATTAAAATTAATTACCGTGCTATTCGCAAGATTTCCCTTGCTTTTTATATCTGCATTCGCAGAGTTGTTATAAAGTACATACGTCTTTCCATCTTCCAATGTGCCTGTCAAATTTAACTTTGCAGTAGATGCAGTTGCTCCATTTGCATAAAGCTCAAGAGAGTAGTTACTTAAATTAACTTCAGCACCTGTTCCATTGTAAAGTTCAAGCGCTTTGTTACTAGAGCTACCTTCAATATATTCTGAAATGATCAAATCAGATGCATTCGTAGCTGCTACAGCTTTCGATGGCAACGCTGGAATTACTAGACCGGCTATTAAACTTGCTGATAAGAAAGCATTTATGGGCCTCTTCCAATTCCTTTTACTCATCTATACAATTCTCCTTTTAGATAGGGATTTTTAGTGAAGTTAATATGCTGATGAGTCACAAAGCCTTCAATAACTAATAGAAAACTTTGTGATTCGTATTAAAGAATAGTGTCTTCATCCACAATGATACCGTTGAAGTCAAAATACTCTCCGTTTAGCCCTGAAAGGTCCAAATTGCCTTTAACCGCAATATTAGAGAGGGTCAGCTTATTAGTAGGAGTTCCTGTAATTATTAAATTCCCTTTAATAATTACATTTCCTAGGAATGTAACATCTGCAACTGAAACTGTTACGTCGCCATTATAAACTTTCGGTGATTCAGGTGTACCAGAGAATTCTCTAGCAGGGATAGCGCCTCCAGGGAATTCATTATCTGGCTCTTCATCCTTCACGTCGACAATGCGTCCTTCAACTTTTGGATCAACGTTTCCTAAACTTACAAGATGGTCTCGTAAATTTTCCCAATCAGATAGGCCTAGATCTGTTACTCTACCTTCTGCGTAGGCTTTTGCTAACACGGTATAGCCGTCTCCACCTTTCGCAGTGAATGCGTTAGTTGCAATGGTGTATTGTTGGCCATCTTGTATTTCCGTATAAGTTCCATCTGCATTTTTATAAGCGATGGATACTACTCGTTGGCCAATTGGTTTAGAGGAGTCATACTCTACTTTTGCACCGGATACATGAAGGAATCCTCCATTTTCCCGAGGTAGTTCTTTGAAGCTAATTTCAAACGTTTCTTTTAATTCTTTCCCAGTTAGATCCATCGTTGCTAATGTATTTCCGAATGGAAGCACAGTAATTACTTCACCTACTGTAATAGGTCCCTGATCAATCGCTGATCTAATTCCCCCACCATTTTGGAATGCCATCACTACATTTTTGTTGTACACCTTTGCTTTATTAAGCATGCCGTCCGTGATTAGGTTTCCTAATGGTGTTTCATTACGACGAACGCTATTACTATCTGTTCGTAGATTTTCTAACGCATTTACAGCGATTGCACCAGTTTCTTCGTCTGATATTTCTGCAATTCTATCTGAGTATTTCTTAAGTAACGCGGCAGCTTCTGGATTATCTACTTTATCAGCAATTTTTATTAGTTTACCTGCATGCCCTACAATAATTCCTTTTTTATCAAACGTTACATCGAGTGTTCCTAAGTTTTCCGCGTATTGGCCAGACTGAACTATAACTGTTGGCTCATCATTCACATTTATCAGAACAGGAGCTGCCAATGTTGTATGGCTATGTCCTCCTACGATTACATCAATACCCTTGACTGCTTTAGCTAGTTCCAGATCATTATCCACTGCTGGATTGTCGTCATAGCCAATATGTGTGATGGCAACAATTTTGTTTACGCCCATTTTTTCAAACTCTGAAACCATCTTTTTTGCATCGTTAATATAGTTAGAGAATGTGATATCCCCTGGACTTGAAATGTCTTTAGTATCAGCGGTCGTTAAACCAAAAATCCCTACTTTTTCACCGTTCACTACTTTTACAATTCCTGAATAAATGTTGGATTTCTCAGGTTTTTCAGCAATTTTCGTATTAAACAAACCTGTAAATAGGTTGTCTTTTGAGAAGTCAATGTTTGCAGATACAAAAGGGAAGTTTGCCGCTTTTATGAAATCTACTAATGCTTTGTGACCTTCTGGAGATGAACCAAGGTCAAACTCATGATTCCCAAAGGTCATAGCATCCACTTTCATTAAATTCATAAACTCTAAGTCTGCTAGCCCTTTAAATTCGTTAAAATAGAGAGTTCCTGAAAAAACATCTCCGGCATCCAATAGCAATGAATTCGGTTTAGCAGCACGCACTTCATTCACCGCAGTCACTCGTTTTGCTGCATTTTCCAGGTGGGCATGCGTGTCATTGAAGTGCATTATGGATAATTCAAAGTTTTTATCCTCTGGTTTTGGTGGGAACGGATTGGTGTTACCTCCTCCATTTCCACCTCCACCAGACGATGGTGGTGTCACTGGTTTAGCATCCGGATTAGCTACTCCATTAATCTTTTCTATATTTCCTTTTACCTTGTCAAAGTTTACAATGATATCTTTTGCTTGTGTTCCAGTTGGTAGTATAAGGTCGCCAATTTTAGCATTTGTGCCGAGCGTGATTTGTGTGTTTTTAGATAAGACTTTTAACTTTTCAACTTTAGCATCTACCGTCACTGCTGTCGTTCCCTGCTTTATATAAAGTGATGCTAATGTAATGTTTTTAATCGTGATGAAACTGCTGTTAGTTGATAGTTCTCCACTAAATTTATCGCCTTTCCCATCAAGCACGAGGTAGTTTTTAGCTGTTCCACTTGCTTGCGTTTCAATGTGGCTAACATTTTCTATTTCTTTGCCTTTCACTGTATATTTTATATGTGAACCTTTTAATAAGGCTAAATTGGATTCACTTAAGATGTTCGCAAAGTTTCTCGGAATAACGTGCTTTCCACCTGAAGCTGTTAGCTCATTATTGGAGATATTTTGTATTATAATAGCTTCTGATTTTTTCGTAAGTTCTGTTCGGTAGATAAAGGAAGCAACTTGTCCACGTGAGACGTATGCATTTGGATCATACTTGGTTACCGTCTTACCAGTTGTAATTTCATGAGAAAATAAAGTTTGAATATAATTCGCATGCCATTCATTGTTTTTCACATCATCAAACGGTAAGTTACTATACTTCTCTTCTTTAATCTTAAAACCTTCTACTAGCATCTTAGCCATTTGAGCTCGCGTTAAATGACCATCTGGTTTAAATGTATCATTTTCATAACCCTTTAAAACGCCAACCTCTACAAGCGCAGCAATCGCTCCATAGTTTGGATGGCTTGTACCCAAATCTTTGAAGCCCGGATTTTTCACATTTTTTGTATCTAATTCTAAAGCAAGTGCCATTATTTTAGCCGCATGTGCTCTGCTAATATTTTCGAAGGGTCTAAACGTGCCATCTTCATAACCAGTAATTATTCCTCTCGCTGTTAAATTCTTTACGGCTTCATGGAAATGGTGAGATGCTTGTACATCTGAAAAAGTTTTTTCCTTCACATCTGCAGAAGCACTCAGTGGTGATAATGTAACAAGTGATCCAGTTGCTACAGCCATTGCCAACGCTACTTTAAACGTTTGTTGTTTTAACTTCCTGTTTTCTTTCATAAACTAGCCTCCTATTAATCTATAGTCGTCGCATCGAGGGACTGCTAAATTTCCTATACCTTTCACCATATGTTAGGTATTAGGGAAAGATTCCAATTCCTTGGGATATAGATAATCTTTTAAGCTGCTAGATTTTTTGAGAGTTTGCAGGCATTTGGGTTAATTTATAAACAGGTTTTCATCTCTGAATTGGTTGGTCTGGGGATTTTGAATGTGGTTCTCATATTGGGCGGTGAGACTCTCGTTCTTTGGGACATAATCATATATAGATAAGTTAAATCAAACATGAGAAACAAAGTTGAAAATAACAGTCCTACTTTTGAACAACTATCGCTTGAAATGGGACTGTTTATTGATTATGAATTGTTTCTATCCTAGTTAATACATATCTATCGTGGATAATCTAAGATTGAAACCTTAGTAAGTCTTTTGGTTATTAATAAGTAATCATAAAGAATCAATAGTAAAAAATATTAGTTCTTTTTCATTATTCGACATTTAATTCTTTGGCACCCTTTTCCAGTTACTCTATTTTATTTATTTTTGTATTATGATAATCTTTGAGAGATTTCAAATTAGGAGGAATAATCTTGAAGAAAATAAAGTTTTTAGTATGTTTAGTAATTATAGCTTCCGTTTTTAACTTCAACACATCAATGAAAGCAGAGGCAGCATCCACAATATTTATGAAGCCAGCTGAAGGTGGATACTCAAGTTTCTACGGGCCTCGATGGGGTAGGCTGCATGCTGGTGTTGACATCGCTGCAAATGGAATTGTTCCTATATATGCTTCTACTGCGGGAACAGTGACAAAAGTTTTTGATGGATGTGCTAATGTTTCAAATGAATGCAGTAGTACATTGGGGAATTATGTTATAATTCGTCATAATTTCAATGGTAAAATTATTGATACTTTATATGGCCATATGCGTCCTGGTCTAAATGTTGCAGTAGGTCAAAGTGTTAGTAAAGGTCAACAACTTGGTTTAATGGGAACTACAGGAAATTCGACAGGACAGCATCTTCATTTTGAGGTACATCCTGGAGGAAGAGCTAGTAATTCTGCTGTTGATCCTATGCCTTTTTTAAATGGTACAATGGATTCTCAACTTCCAACATTGCCAATAGATTGGCATAAAGGCACACTAAATGTCGGACAAGTAGGTTGGATTAAAATTGACCAACCAATTAATCTATGGAAACGTGTGGGAGACGAGTTAGAATACGTTAGAGTATTAAAAGAAAATGAGTTATATAGAGTTTATGGTTACGACAATTTATATGGTGGACAATATAATGTAGGTGATAACCACTATATTACTAAGATGGATACACACATTGAGTATAGAAATGGTTATATGGAATGGAGAGGCATTGAGTTTAATAGAAATCAAGTAGGTGGACTCGATATTCTGAAACCGATAAATCTCTGGAAAAAGGATGCAAATGGTAAACTTACTTATGAACGTATACTAAATCCGGGCGAGTTTTATAGAGTCTATGGATATAGTAGTGATAACGGTGGACAGTACGATGTTGGTGGAGGCTACTGGGTTACAAATATGAGTGGGTATATTACTTATTCAACTCCATCCAAAGATTTCTTAGACAGAGCTCAGAAAAGAATATATTAATTGTTGAAAGCCGAACATTATATGTTCGGCTTTTCTGTTTATCAAAAAGAACGTTGTTAAACTTTTTGTGAAAATTCAAATCTTATAAAATAAAAATTTGAGATTTAACCATTATTTTGCAGTACGATAATCTTGATGGAACTTTGTTTTCGTACTACCTTATTTTCCCAAGAAAAAAAGAACCGATTAGATCGATTCTTTTCCGTAATTATTAGTGCAATGCTCGGTTGATAAAGGATGCGAATTGCTGTCTGGTTACCGTGTCATTTGGTCGGTACGTATTATCTACTGTGAAACCGGTGGTAATTCCTCTTGTATATAATGTAGTAATCTCTTTATAGTATGGATGAGTTAGACTTATGTCTTTAAAGTTATGGTCGTTTATGCCTTGTAGCTTAAATCCTTTTACGATTGCTTTAGCCATAACTTCCCGTTTCATCGGTTGGAAGGCATTGATTTTTCCATTTTGCGGTTCAATAATGCCATATCGAACGCCGGTTGCAAGTACTGAATAACCATAATCTCCTTTTTTCATATCTGTGACGCTCATTGTCGCAGATCCAGATGCATTAATGCCAAGAGATCGTAAAATCATTTCTGTTGCTTGCACACGTGAAAGTGTCCCAGTTGGATAGAATTTACCTTTGGAGCCTNTGATCACTCCAAGTTGATAAAGAGATAGCATATCTTGATAGGCTGCATTTGACTTACTGACATCCGGAAAGAATGGTACCTCGCCGATGACCGCATAGTTGGAAGAGGATACTTTTTTAAATGACTTTGTTGACGCTACGACCGGAATTTGTTCAGCAATTCCAGTTCTATCCTTTCTTCCTTCGGTAAATATGGCTTTAATCGTATACGTTCCATTTGCTATTTTTTTAGGTAATGAAAGTTGAAACTTTTCATTGCGTAACCGATAACTAGATTTGTCCGGAGATAATCCAGGTAAATACATTTTGGGAGTCGTAGCAATAATTTTGTCATTGGAATCTAACACGTCTATATGGATAGTGCCCCGGGCAGGAACATTGCCTTTGTTTTCTACTGAGACTGTACTATACACAACAAAGTCACTTGCTCTTTGATAAGCTGATACATTATTTTGCGTTAGTGAGACATTATATTTTCGTTTTACTTCCGTTGTGTGTGGCTCGGCAACCCAGTTTAGGGAATGCTTTAAGAATACTTGCCCTTCCTTGTCGCCGGTTGTCTTGTCCCAGCTCTGCAATTTCCCAGCTGTTATGTGGTCATACATTTTAAATCCTATATACACCATTCTACCTTTGCCATATTCTACTGCATAAGCAGCACCTGTTGTGCTTTTTTTTACAGTACCTGGTTTGTCAGTTGCGGAATAATTTGTATAAGTTAGTAGTGGTGAAATGGCATTATTCCAAGGTTCTATCACTTCCACCCAATCCCCAGCAGGTCTAGTATTGGTAAAGGAGAAATTTGTTTTGCCAAGTTCTTTATATGAGTTCGTTAAAATAGGATGTTTGTTCGATGTATTGTTCACTGTGAAGTTGGTTAACTGAACATCATCTATAAAACGCGATGCAAATACTTCCGTAAGGTTGTCCCACTCCCATATCCAAGTTAAGGTATCATAGATAAGTGGAGTTTTATCATTTATGAGAACTGTATCCATATGAGCAGACTCATTGCGGGCAGTTCCAAAAGCAAAGATAGCCCCTCCCCCATCTTGCACGTATAATTTCACATTTTCACGCTCTGTTACATTCATCATGACCGTATATGGGAATACTATCGCGTCATATTTGCGCAACTCACTTAAATTTTTTAATTCATTTTCAGTAATTTTGGAAACTTGAAAATCTTGAGATTGATAGAGCTGATAGAGTTTGTCTGCCTTGTCATTGGAGAGACTCCATTTTTTAGTCTTTGTATATGTGTTACTTGGGCCATGAAACAGAACTCCTATCTTGGGCTGATCCGTTTCAGCTACTACTTCTTGTTGATCTATTGCCCAAAAGAAAGATAAGACAAGTACGAACGTTATTATATGTTTCATTATAAAATCTCTCTCTCCTATAAATTAGTATTTTCTAAAAGTGCTTATGCTACACGTTATTGCGTCTCATCTATTATACCAATAAACCCTCTTGCTACTCGACTACATTTCAACAATGGAGCTATGCTATAATTTGAAGGGATTAATATAAAAAAAGGAGTACTTGTATGCCAGAACAAATTTTAGAAAAATTCAAGAAGTGGCTTCGCCCAGAGTGGAAGTCTGCATTTATAGCCAGTGTTGTTATTGGCTTTTTGATTCATTTATACGCATTTGTCAATTATTTACCTAACCATGATGGACTTATTAATATTCATAATACACAATTGAAATTTAAATTAGGACGCTTTTTCCTCGGTCCTTTTAGTGGGATTAGTTCTTTCTTTGATCTACCGTTTGTCATTGGTGTACTGTCAATTCTCTATTTAGCAATTACCGCCGTACTTATTGTAGAGATTCTAAAGCTTCGTAAAACCTTATCCATCTGGTTAACTGCTGGTTTAGTCGTAAGTTTCCCAACGGTCGCTTCCACCTTTTCTTATATGTTCACGGCCGATGGATACATGATGGGATTCTTGCTCGCTGCGTTAGCTGTTTTAGTGACACAGAAATTTAAATATGGCTTTATAGCGGGAGCTTTAATCTTTTATTTATCTGTCGGCATTTATCAGGCAAATTTACCATTTGCACTAACATTAATCGCTTTAGTATGGTTGCAAGAACTATTATTTGGGAATAGAAAGATAAAAGTAATGGTTTATAAATGGACTAACTATGTATGGACAATTGGTATCGGCATGATTCTTTATGCTATTACATTTAAAACCTATCAAACCTATTTTGCTGGGGAGATTACTGATTATCAGGGTTTGAGTGAAATCGGGGCTGGTTCCTTGAACTTGTTATCGGCATTTGTGGCTATTAAGGATTCCATGCTGTCCTTTTTCTTTGGAGGCTTCCAGGCAGATATACCAATGACTTTCATGGATGTTTTGAATATCGTGTTGGTATTTATAACTATTGCAGGTTTAATATGGGCTTTACGNAGNCTATCAATTGGACATATTGTACTTGTAGTTGGNGTTTTCGTAACGATGCCAGTACTTTCCTATTGTATGTATTTCGTGTCGCCTGGCGTGGAATACCATATGCTAATGGTAATGGGACTTGTTAGTTTTTATATACTCCCAATTTTGTTTTATGACCAAATGATTAGTGAAAAAAGGTTTGGACAAGGGATAGCTTGGTCTACTGTTATTATACTCGGATTAACCGTTTTTAACTTTGGACTAATCGCCAACATTTCCTATTTTAATACTACTTTAAAGTATGAAAAGTCCATTTCCTATGCGAACCGAGTGTTGGACCGTATGGAACAAACGGATGGTTATGAAAACGTCACGAAGCTTGCGATATTTGGTACATATTATTTGAAGTCCGAGTTGGGTTCCTCAACAATTCCTGACAAACTACCATCTATGACCGGTGTTATTGGAGAAACAATTTTAGCACAGCCATACCATTACCAGTATTTGTTCGCCAACGAGTTTGGTGAATCATTCCACTTAGCAAGCGAACTAGAAAAAAACACCATTCAAGATAGTGAATGGTTTGAAGGGATGCCAACTTGGCCGCATCCAGATTCGATTAGAGTCGAGGGTGACATTATTGTTATAAAGTTAAATAATTAAAGGAGTGGATACAATGGGTTCTATAAGAAAAGCTATTATTCCAGCGGCAGGTCTTGGTACACGATTCCTTCCTGCTACAAAAGCTATGCCGAAAGAAATGCTACCAATTGTAGATAAGCCAACTATTCAATATATAGTAGAGGAAGCTATTGCATCTGGTATTGAAGATATCATTATCGTCACAGGAAAGCATAAACGTGCGATTGAAGACCACTTTGATAATGCATTTGAACTAGAGGCAAACCTGTTAGAGCATGAAAAATATGATTTGTTAAACAAAGTACAAGCGCCTTCCAATGTGGATATCCATTATATTCGCCAAAAAGAACCACTTGGGCTTGGACATGCTATATGGTGTGCACGTAAATTTATAGGAGATGAGCCATTCGCTGTTTTACTTGGAGATGACATCGTTTCCAGTGAAGTTCCTTGTCTAGCACAGCTTATCAATCATTTTGATAAGGTACAAAGTAGTGTGATTGGTGTACAAAAAGTGCCTTTGGAGGACGTTCATCGATACGGCATTATAGACCCGATTAGTACGGACGAGCGTTTAATGATGGTTCGGCAATTTGTCGAAAAACCAAAACAGGAGGATGCTCCTTCTCAATTTGGGATTGTCGGAAGATATATTTTAACACCAGCTATTTTCTCTCTACTAGAGGATCAAAAAATTGGAGCTGGTGGCGAGATTCAGTTAACGGACGCAATTGAACGATTGAATAGAAATGAACCTGTCTATGCCTATAATTTTGAGGGTAAGCGCTACGATATAGGCGAGCAGCTAGGTTTTATCGACACGACTATAGCCTTTGCTTTAGAACGACCTGACTTACGTCAAGGCGTCGAAGAAATATTAAAGAAATATATGAAATCACTTGTGTCTCATTAATTAGTTCGCATTTAAAGTGTGGATGATGGATTTGATTGAGTTATATAAACTATGTTATTATCAGGAGTATTGATTTGAATACTAGTATTTGTAATGAAAGGGGCTTTCTGTTGAATACTCATAGTGGAGATTCGACTGTTTTAATCATCGTTCCTGCTTTTAATGAAGAGGAAGCGATTGAAAATACAATTAATAAACTACAGAAATTAAGAACGACCCATAGTTCTGTGGATATATGTGTGATCAATGACGGTTCTAGAGATCGAACTGCCGAAATTGTGAGATCGCATCCGGACATTATTTTGTTAGATCTTATAAATAATCTAGGTATCGGTGGTGCAGTTCAAACTGGTTTTAGATATGCGCATGAGTTTGGTTATGATGTCGCTGTTCAATTCGACGCAGATGGACAACATAATGAAGAGGATTTGGCATCGATTGTAAGACCAGTTCTTGCAGGTGATTGCGACATGTGTATCGGATCCCGTTTTGTGGAAAAGACCGCATACGAAGGAAGTTTAGCGCGAAGATTTGGTATCTATTACTTTCAATACCTCATCTTTTTGTTAACGGGTCAAAAATTTACAGACGCAACTTCTGGGTACCGTGCCATGAATAAGAAGGTTATTGCCTTATTTGCTTATGATTATCCACGTGATTATCCAGAGCCAGAAGTCATTATTTATTTACGACGAAAAAAAATGGTGATTATTGAAAAAACGGTTAATATGCATGCCCGTCAAGGCGGCGTGTCATCTATTACACCCATTAAGTCACTCTATTATATGTTCAAAGTGACACTTTCCATTATTATGCAAAAATTAATTAAGGAGAACTAATATGAATATTAGCTTACTTTCATTTTTAATCGTTCTCTTCTTATTTTTTATCATCATCGAGTCGGTTCGAAGAGGAATTCTGGAGACGAAGTATTCTCTCTTATGGATTGTTACGTGTGTGGCAATGGGGTTTCTTACACTTAATGTGAATTTCATCAATAAGTTAAGCGACTATATTGGCATCTTTTACGCACCTTCTCTATTATTTCTATTTGGTTTATTGTTTTCCCTTCTACTTATTTTCGATTTAACTAGAAGAGTATCTAAACTAAACAAAGAGTTAACGACGTTAACGCAGGAACAAGCGATATTGAAAAAAAAATTAGAAGAGAAGGAATAAGACATGGTTTATCTATTGTTATTAATAAATATTTCTCTCCTCGTAACGGGGCAAATCTTATGGAAACTGGCTGTAACAGGAATTGAACAATGGAACGTTTCAACCCTCATCGGAGTCATCTTATCCCCTCTATTCATCGGTGGAGCTACGCTGTATGTTATTGCTACAGGTATTTGGCTCGTTATTTTAAGTAAGTTGCCACTTAGCGTTGCGTATCCAAGTCAAAGTATTGGTTATATTTTCGGTGCAATCTTTGCACTTTTCATTTTCAAGGAAACAATTTCCCTAACTCAATGGGGTGGAATGGCTATTATTATTTTTGGAGTATATCTTGTAGCTAAATAGTTAGAGGTGAACAATTCACGTGAAATTCATTAAGAATCACATTGTATTTATTGGTATATTATTTATGTATTTGATCGTAAATCTCTTTTTCTTAATCATGCACCCCGGAACATTGTTTAACGAACCGGAGCGATTTGGAGAAGCGATTTCGATGTACGGGTCAAGAGACGGGTCACTTTATGCGAAAATGGCTTGGCAACTCATTAATGATGGAGTTTACGGCTATAATATTGAAGGCTCTAATGCCTATGTAACATACGGGCATCCACTTTATCTAACCGTATTATTCAAAATAGCAGACTTACTTAATACGAATCATATTATGGTTTATCGAATGTCAAATATGCTGTTGAATTTGGGTATTGTCATCCTAATCTATTCGATTTCGATGCGATTATTCAAACATAAATGGGTAGCAATCCTTGCTAGTATTTTCTATATGACACATATCGGTCCGCTACATTATTTCAGAACCGCCCTTACTGAAATTCCCGCAATCTTTTTATTCCTTCTGACGATTTGGTTGTTCTTATTTGCATTAGCGAAAGATAAATACCGCTATCATATCTTATTTGGAATCGTTGCATCACTTCTATTAATGTTCCGTGCAACACCAGCTCCCATGTTGTTGTTCGCTTGGTTCATCGTTGTTGGTCATAAAGGATTTAAAGAAGGTGTGAAAATAGGTTTTATTTGGGTGATTGGACCCGTTGTCGTCATGGTTCCTTGGGTCGTCAGAAATCTAATCATGTTCGGGGAACCTTATTTGTTTTCTTCCCATTCAGGCGGTCCCCTTCTAGGTGGAGCGAATCCATTTTACTTAATCCCTCAAGCCGAGCTTGTTCAACAATCCATAGAGGCAGGATTATCTGATTCTGAATTTGGGAAACAACGAATTATTGAAGGGTTCGAAACAGATCTTCCACTCTGGTTGAGCTGGTTTACGGTTGGTAAAACTTTATGGTTATTTTTCGATAGTTTAGGAAACCCTGATGGACTAGGACCTTATAATGGCGTGTTTTCCGCATTTTGGCTCGGCTTTTTCAAGTTTCAAAATATGTTCGTCGTAGCCATTGGTTTCCTATCTGCTATTTTATTGAGAAAACATAAACCACTTATGTACCTGAGCACTTTACTTTTAATATATATATTCTTTTCAAATATTTTCTTAACCATTCCAAGATATGGACTGCTTGTCTTTCCAATTGTGTCGATTATTACCGCATATGGACTCGTTACATTTTGGACGTATATAACAAGTAAAATTAGAAATATTAAAGTTTAGACTTATTCTGTGAGCGCCCCTGAAAAACTGGTGGGCGCTTTTTTTGTGTTAGTTGCTTGAAGTTATATGGTGGTTGGATGAGGTTTAGTGGTGATTAGATGGTGCCTCGTGTTGGTTACTTGTTTTTATATGGCGGCTTATTAGATATATTTAAAGTGAATAAGAAAATCCTCTCAATAGATGAGAGGATTTTTGTTTTATTGGCCCACTAGTACTTGAGTTGTTAGTATATTGCCATCTACCACATAAGTTAAGTAGAAGGAATCTTCTATTTCCACACCTTTAAATGATAGATTGTTGGTTCCATTACCTATTACGCTTGGTACTACGTTGTCCGCATCAGCGTTTACTAGATTTGTTACCGTTAGTTTGATGCGGCTTGCTGCTGTTTTAGAAATATCTTCTCCATATTGGTCAGTAATTTTCAGTACTGCTCGTAAATCTGCTGATGCAATATTTACCGTTGCTGTTGTTGCCGGGACCTTTAAGACTTGGTCTCCAACTGTCAGACCATTAGATGATTGAAGCATGATACTGTTTGCAAGTGGCTCGGTTTTTGTTATTAGGATTTCTTGGTCTAGTGTAACTGGCTTAAGATTAGCGTTTACTATTACTTTCACTAGAACTGTTTGATCATCTTTGTCTATAATATCTTTCATTCCACGAACGGAAATTTTCCCATTTGTTTCATTATAGATAAGGTCATTATGCCCTGTGATAACAGTATACTCCGCTTTAGGCACAATCAGTTTGTTGCCATCTGGTGTAATCCCATAAACAATCAACTCAGTTGCATAGTTTTCTACGTTTAACCTTGCTGGGTTATCATATATTTGCTCAATTCTTTTCATCTCATAAGCAATGATACTCGCTTTATCGACTACTTTGAGGTTCATTTCATAGGCACTAGACTCAATCGTTTGGGCTTTCCCTTTTGTGTCAACTTTTTGTAAAGAAAGCTTTAACGTATCTGCTCCTTTTTTATTTCCGGTAACTGTCACGTCGTTTTTAGCGGTGATAGTTTTATTTGCTGAGACTGTTACTTTGTCATCCATTGCAGATACTAGAACAAAGTATTTACCAGCGTTTGCTGTTGTTTCTGCCATTGCAAGTTTGGAATCATCCAGTACAAATTCACGATCATACTGATCTAGTACAATAATGGAATCTTTGTTCAACGAAAGTGACCCACCAACTAATAGATTTGTTTCAACGTCNTTTGTTGCGACAACTTTACTTGCTTCTGCTTTTGCTTTAACAGTTACTAAAAGTGTTGCAGATTTCAATGTNGCTGTTGTTGCAGATATTAAAACTTGGCGATCTGTATTTGCTGTAGATGAATCAGTGAGCATTAGTTTTGCTTTACCTGTTGATGGATCAGCTTCTATCGTTGCTTTCAATTTAGGATCACTAGTCGTTATTTTCAATCCATTAGCATTATTCAAAGTTACCGCATTTGTAATTTCTTTTCCATCTATACCTCTAACTTCGAAAGGTACTTCTGTCTTTTCATCTGCAACAACTAAATTTGGGTTGCGTAGCAAAATTGTATCTGCCTTCACGCCTTCCGCAACGACCACTTCATATTTTGCCGTTTTTCCGGTAGATTTTGAGTTGATGGAAATAGTTGCTTTACCAGCTTTCTTCGTTTTTGGCTGTTTAAGCTCCAACACTGTTTGTTTTTGACCTTCTATTATTAATTGTGAAAAAGTAGGTGTGGTTGCACTTTTGTTCACGTCCACGATTGATGTATCCGAAATGCTTACGGTAACGTCTTTCGAGATATCTTGAAATGGTACTTCTAATCCATATTGGTCTATTGCTTTAAGAACTAGATGAAAATCTTCGTATGTAGCATCAGGATTTAGTGTAAGGCTTGGATCTAAATCGTTATACACATTTCTAATGCTCACTTCAGCTACCTTAGATAGTTCAGACACTTTGACCATTTTGGAAGAAGATGTTGAAGTCTTTGTATCTAATAGAGTAATGGAAATATTATCCCCGAGTTTAAAATTAGAAGATGCTGTCGCTTTTGAAATTTCTATAAAACCTTCAGCTGGCTTTACAGCAACATGGCTACCTGCTCCAGTCACATCTGTATTTACCACTAATCCTTGAGCATAGGATGTCATATCTTCCCCATATTGATTTACTACTTTATACGGTATTCTCACTTTGTTTCCTGCAGTATTTGGGACAGCTGCATTTTTTGGAAATTCAATAGAAGTGACTTTCTCCTCTTTCACGGAAGTTGACATGGATAAGCTTGTATCTGATATTCCAGTAACTGATACATCATATGTACCTGCAGTTAATCTATCAGATAGGATAATCTTTGCAGACTTATTATCTTTTGCGAATTCTACATTTGTGATTCCTACGACTGAGGTTCCTTTTTTGACAGTAATTTTTGCTGATGAATCTATAACTTTATTGAAAGTTACTGTTAATGCTTGGGCACCCGTCGCTTCAAAAGTCTTAATTGATACACCATTTAACTCAATTACTCGTTGAAGGAAAGTTGCAAATTGTCCTCTCGTTGTTGTGCTTTTAGGGTTAAACTTGTCCAATGTAGGATTTGTAATATCAAAGTAGTCAAGTACAGTAATATAAGGACGAGCAGCTACTTTAGCGTTTGCCAAGTCCTTTACATCCCCTTTAAATACTTGCTTCGCTACATAATCTTCAAAATTCTCATTTTCTCCGAGGTTCATCAGTCTAACTAAAGCGATTGCCATATCTTCACGAGTCATATTTTGATGAGCAAGGAGTTTATCTTCTGTTCCCCAATACACTCCATTATCCTTGATCAATGCTGCATATTGTAATAATTCATCATTTACATTAGTTTTCGCTATATCAGAAAAACGAGATTTAGACTTATAATCTTCCGGTACAACAAACCCCTCAGCTACTAAGTATTTTCCAATTAGCTTCACAACATCTGAGCGTGTCAATGTTTTCGTCGGCTTGAACGAACCATCTGGATAGCCACTAATAACACCAGCTTCTACTAATGCAAAAATCGCTTTTTCATGTGTATTACCAGTAGTATCTGAGAAACTTGCTGCTAAAGCTGTAGGTGCAACTGCTGTTGCTACTAAAGATACAGCTATTGAACTCGTTAGAAACTTATTTCGTTTTTTCATCTATAAATATCCCCCTTTTTTTATGAACATCAAGTCAAAAATTAGACGAAATTAATTGTTAATAGTTTCCCCTACTCCTAGTATATAACAATTTAATAGGAGTAGGGATTCTATTTTTAGAATTGTTAGCATACTTTGGGAGGTTATGTGGGAGGGATAAGAAAATTTAAATAAGCGGCTCAATATAAGAGCCGCTTGGGTAATAATATACTATTTTAAGTATGTTAATGAATTCATCAGAATTTTAGCAGCTTGCCCCCGTTTTGCAGTATCTTCTGGCATAAATTTACCTTCAGAACCANTTACAATTTTAAATGTAGCCAGCATGGATATGGCTGCTTTTGTTTCNTCATCGTAGTGGGTAATATCTGTAAAAGGTGCTGTGATTNCTGCCGGATATGGGTTACCTGTAACCGATTCTACTGTTCTTTTTAGCATAAGTGCCAACTGCGCTCGAGTGACATATTCGGTTGGGCGGAACTTCCCGTTGCTTCCTTTTATAATTCCATATTGATAAGCAGCTGCGATCTCCGCTTGTGTTTCTGCAGCGAAAATATCAATGTCTTTGAATGGCGCTGCTTTGTCTGTTTTTAGTTTTAATGCGTTTACTATAATAGAAGCTGCTTGTGCACGAGTAATCTTATTTTCTGGTTTAAATGTGCCATCTGGGTAGCCCTTTACTATTCCTGCAGCCACTGCCTGTGTAATATAATCTTTAGCCCAATGTTGTTGGATATCTGGGAAAGCTATAAGTGTTACTCCTGTAGTAATAGTGCTGGAAGGATTAACTGTACTTGCATTACCTGAGGAATCTAAAGCTACTACTGTAAATGTGTATGCCTTATTTTCTTCTAGACCTTCGACTTTATACGTTCGTATATCTCCTGTTACTTTACCTACAATTTCTTTCCCAATATAAATAGCATAACTAGTTATACCTGTATTGTCTGAAGCGGCTTTCCAAGTTAGGATTGCAGTTGTTTTGTTTGAAACTGCTACATTTAATACATCCTTCGAAATCCATGGAAAAGTTTCTACTAGTTTTTGATGGAACAAATCTGCAACTACTTTATAACCCACTTCACTTAGATGGATATTTTGGTTGTTTGGTAGATTTGCAGGGTAATTTTCTGCGATTTTTTCAGCAGTAGGAACAAAATGTCCATTTGTGCCTGATAGGCTTGATTGAATCGCTCCATTTAGTCCACCCATTAACTGAGCGATTTGTACTTGGTATTTTTTATCCAGGTGTGGAAATGGATTATAGTATCCCATTACATATACCTGAACATTTGGGTTTATCGAGTAAATGGCTTTTAATATTTGGCTATAGTTAACGTTAACCTGTTTGAGAGCAGCGGTAATTTTAGCCAAATCTACACTTGGAGCCTCTGTCGCACTATTAGTCGCATCTACTTTGAAATAAGGGAGTATATCATTCGCTCCTGCACTAATAGTAATTATATTTGCTGCTGCTATAGACTTATGCAACTCAGCGCTATCTCCTTTATTGCCAGTACCAACAACAGGTTTGGTCACATTTGCTTGGAGATCCTTTAAAACATCCGAAGTTGTATAACCTGGTAAAGTAAACCCTTTGTTAAATGTAGTTAATACATTGGTAGATTTCAAAGCCTCTGCAATATAATCCGGATAGCCATTTCCTAGCTTGTTTTCCGGTGTAACACCAGTAGCTAACGAATCTCCCAGCGCTAAATAATTTACTGGATTTGCCCAAGTTGGCGCTTCTGTATCTTTTTCAGCCGCAAATGATAGACCTGGAAATGCTACAAGCTGCACTAAAAGCGCCAGTACAAAAAATAAACTGAGTTTCTTCATTACTCTTTTCAATTCTCTTCCTCCCTCTTCCTAATAAAAACTAACTTACTCATAGCTATATTCTAGTTTAGAAGTTAATAATCCTCTAATACATGTATCTAATATTGATCAAAAAAGCTGCTAATACATGTTAATCCATGTCTTAGCAGCTTTCTTACAGTCCATAAACTAGGTTTGGTCTTTTATGACCCCACAGTGTCTATTGAGCTAATCTAATACGTCTGTAATATCTGATGACCACAAACACAATCCCACCTACCACAAGTAAAGTACCAACTAAAATGAAATTGAATATATTTGTCGATATGGAAGGTTTGCTTAACCCAGCTGGTGTTGTACTAACGCTGGCAACTTGTCCTTTTGTCATTGCTTGGACAGTTGTATTATCTTTTCCTTCGGCGGTAAAGGAGAAAACAAAAGCCGAGCTTAGTCCTTGAAAATCATTTCCAAGTTGCTCTGGAAAGCGGATGGTGATATCTAAATTTTCTTCGGTACCGCTTGTAAGTTTTCTCTCCGGTAACGATTTAAGTTCTGCCAATTTCCCTTGATACAATTCTATATCGCCAGCTTTAATTTCCACCATTAACTCATTGAAGAGTTTTTTTTCTCCACTGTTTTGCAACTGCATCTGATAGACAAAATCTGCGTCTCCAGAGTTTCGCACTGTAAGAGTCCGCGGTGCCCAATCACCAGGCTTCATATTCGTAATATCAAATAACTTTTCGTTTGGCGAAAGGCTAATGGCTACATCATTCTCAGCCTTGTCATCTTCATCATCTGCAAATACACTCGTTACGGGATAGAAACAGATCACGCTAATGATAAGAAAAAACGCGGATAGCCGAAAGAGTTTAATCATGGTAATGCCTCCTTGCATTTTCTTTCCATTAGGTCAGGATGGGGTCTTCCCGCCATCTTCTCCTACTACTTCTACTGGCTTTTTCGGGCGTAATTCGATAACAGATAACACTGTCCAAATTGTATATGCAGAATAGATAAGTAATAGGAACCCTGGTATTAATAGTAGTAATGCTCCATTTTTAGACTGAGAAA
>JGI24024J18818_10000221_pt1 | contig 19537 bp, 17 predicted proteins | sample Cruoilmetagenom2_FD_18818 | JGI IMG/M metagenome (IMG submission 18818) | reverse complement strand
CATTGATTGCTTCGCTGAATGTTAAGAAGCAGGCAGGGGGCATGATCACTGAAGTAAAGATGACAGATAGTGCGGGTGAAAATCACCGTTTTCATTTTGTGATGTCGCCTGAGACGGGTGTTAGTTTGCGATGGATGGCGACGGACGAAGGCATGAATGAAGCTAAACAGGCACCTTTCTCATTCAGTTTACTTCCGGCACAGGGCTCAAATGGATTGTCAGGTCTGGCGGGGCGCATTGAAGCTGATCTATCAAAACTGGCAGACGTTTTTTCTCCACTTAGAGGCTCCACGGGTCTGTTTAAGGCCGATATTTCATACTCTGCGCGGAAGGATAGTCCGATAAAAGATTTTAGTGTCGCGGCCGATTTAGAAAATGGCCAATTCATGGGTGCGCAAGTGAAAAAAATCATCGCTGCCATTGAGGGGAATGTAGAAAAGGCGGATGGCACATATAGCGTTAATTTTAAGGAGTCATCAGTTGTTACACTCGAATCTCTGGGCTTAGATGATAAAAATATAGGCAAGGCAGTGATACGTCTGCCGCGGGTACTTGAAGTAGCTGATGAGGGTGTGACCANACATGATGACAGTGGAACCAGTATTACACTCAGCAGCCTGTCGATGGAAAATGTCAGTATCCCGGCCATGAGGCTTGAGAATATCGCCCTGTCAGGAAGGCGACAGGCTGAAAATTCTGAGGCCTGTCAAATCACCTCGCAAATTACTGTCCCGCTTGTACGGGTAAACGACATTCATATTAAGAGCGACTTACTGCAATTAACCGCGGACTGCGCTGATGATGAAGTGCTGGCAGGCACAGTTAATATCCAGGCGAATGAACTGAGCATCGAGGATGATGATTTTTTGCTGCCGTTGAATCAGTGCAGTTTGAACTTAAAGAATGTTGATGACAAATCCGCAGGGTGGTCAGCAGAATTTCAGGGAGATTTAACCTGCCAGTCCAGTGGGATGACGGGTCCGCTGGCATCGCATTTTCAATTTAACGCCGAAAAGACAGTAGGTAGCGCACATTATTCCTTTTCAGAGATAAAACCGGATAGCGACAATCCGCTATTCTCCAGCATACTGAAAGACTGGAAGGAACCTTATGATATTGTTTCCGGCACACTATCAGCAAGTGGAGAATACCACTGGTGGACAAGCAACAGAGGGTCGTTTCGTGACAGGCTCGACATGAAGCTGAACGTGAGTGATGCCGGCGGATTTTATGATGGAGTGCTGTTTTCAGGACTGAATTACAAAGATACTATTGACCTGCTTCCGGTTATTAAGTCCTCTGATTTTGCCTTGATAAAAGTAGACGATGTCGACATAGGTATACCGATTACAGAGGTATCAGCAAAAATACGTTTTAAAGCGACTCGCAACGGGCCATTACCGATATTAATAGCAAATGCCCTGAATTTGTCGCTGTTAGATGGCCAGGTGAAAGGGAATGATCTGGAAATTGATCTGAATAATGACGAACATGATCTGGTGCTGGTCGTAGTGGGTCTGGACCTGGCTCAAATTGTTGCGCTGCAGCAGCTTGAAGGCCTGACAGCAACAGGCCGTTTAGATGGCTACATTCCTGTCACCATCACTGAGAATGGAATAAAAATAACCGAAGGAAGAATCGTCTCGCAGAAGCCGGGAGGTTATATAAATTATTTGCCAGCAGGTGGCACAGCGGAGATGGAAAAGGCGGCGATGGGGTCTGAGTTCGTGTTCCGAATCATCGAGGACCTGAATTATAATACGCTTGAAATCGACGTGAACTATGAAGAAAGTGGTGAAATGGAAATGCAGCTTGCGATCAAGGGGAAAAGCCCGAAACTTGATGAACGGCGGCCCATACATTTCAACCTGAATCTGCAGCAAAATGTCCTCAAATTGTTAAAGGGCTTACGTTATGCGGAAGGGCTGAGCGAAGAAATCGACAGAAATGTGCAGAAGAGCTTTAGAAACAGATGAAATTCGGTAAACTAGGCAACCTCTGGACATACTGTTCAGGCTCTATTCATCTAAAAGAGGGTATAGTCATTCTACCCGGTGAATTTTCAGCATGTTATTCCCGCTTCGGCTGGTGTTGTATGACAAAGTATTCCGCCAGCTCGTCGCTAACGAGGAAATATTATGTTTCAAACTATGATTAAAATTGTCGTCGGCTCCGTATTTGTCTTATCCGTCGCCGCCTGTGCGCCAACCGTTAAGGTGGCCGCGCCAGATGAACCGATTACGATCAACCTGAATGTAAAGGTTGAACATGAGATTCGAGTCAAAATTGATAAAGATCTCGATGAACTAATGACTAAAGACAGTGACCTGTTCTGATTAGAGGGGAAATGATATGTTTGGTGAATTTAGTATGAAAAGAACTGGCTTACTGCCGTTGTTCCTGGCACTCACTTTGTTTGCACTGCCTGCATCGGCACTGGATCTGGGACAGGCAAGAAGCCAGGGGCTGGTAAAAGAAACAGCAAACGGTTACCTGGTAGCGGCGAAACCCTCTGCTGAAGTCAATGCGCTGGTAAGCAAAGTCAACGCAGGCCGTAAAGCGGAATACCAGCGAATAGCAAAGAAAAATGGCACTCCGTTAAGTGTAGTAGAGCAAGCCGCAGGTAAAAAGCTGACGAAATGAGGTTCCTTGCAGAATAGCTTCAAGGTCAAAATCAAATTCGTTCACCACAGAGGTCACAGAGGTTTTTGTGTCCTCTGTGGTTAATGTTTTTTGGCTGACTTCTTGTGATTTATTTTTGTTGCCTATCAAATATAGTGCTTGAACATTGAATCCAGAACTTTTACTCTTTGCATCCCAAAATATGGATAGTGCTATGAATCAGGAACAAGCGCGTGAAAATATGATTAAACAGCAGGTTCGCACCTGGGAAGTGACAAATCCCCGAGTGGTGGAGCTGATGTACAGATACCCACGTGAGGAATTTGTACCAGAATCATGGCGTGAACTGGCTTATGCCGACACCAATATCGTGCTTGACGACAGTAGTTGTATGCTGTTTCCCGGCATGGAGGCACGAATGCTTCAGGCATTGGACGTTCAGGCAGGTGAAAGTGTACTTGAGATTGGGACAGGATGTGCATACCTGACTGCGATGCTGGCGGACCTCTCAGGCAATGTTACGACCCTTGATGCCGGAGATCATGTGCAGCCGGGAATTCGGAAAAATCTTACTAATATTCATTTCGAAACTGGAAGCATCAACGAAGGCTGGCAGGATAAAGGAAATTATGATGTGATTGTGTTGAATGGTTCAGTACAGTCGATTCCTGAAGATCTACTCGATAAATTGAACGCAGGTGGAAGATTATTTGCAGTAGTTGGTGAGCAGCCAGCTATGTCAGCCACCCTGATTAGCCGCAGTGTGAATGGCGGTCTGTTTGAAGAGGCCCTGTTTGAGACGTCATTGCCACGTCTTACCAATGCAGAGCAAAAGGATGTGTTTAATTTCTGATCGGCTTAGTAGCCTGTACGTGTGAGTCGATACAGGTAGTCTCAGCAATAGAGAATATAAGCTCGGAAGTGCGTTCCAGTGCTCCGCGATTTTGCTGCACCAGTTTTTTACCGTTTTCCCCCGTTTCAAATCGCAGATTGGCATCGTCAAGATAGGTGGCAACCGCTGCTGCGAGATCTGTTTCTGAGTCAACTTGTTTGCCCGCCTGACGTGACAGGGTCATTTGACTGATCTCATCAAAGTTGAACATATGGGGTCCGAAGATAACCGGCAGGCCGACCGCACAGGCTTCGAGTACATTATGGCCGCCGACAGGTGCCAACGAGCCGCCGACAAAAGCAACGTCTGAGGTAGCATAGAGTTTAAGCAGTTCACCCATGCTGTCAGCAACGATTACTTCCACATCGTCAGAAACAGGGCCACGCAATTCACTTCTGAGTGCGGTGTTGAAACCATCCCGGCGACTGATTTTTGCAACGGCTACAAAACGTTCCGGGTGGCGCGGTACAATCAATAGCAGCAGGTCCGGGTAACTGCGCTTTAACTCCCGAAATGCGACAAGAATTTTCTTTTCTTCATCTTCATGTGTGCTGGCGGCGATCCAGACAGGTCGCATGCTACCGAAATCACGCCGCAGGGATTCCGCAGCCTCGCGTAGACTGGCCGGCAGTTTGATTTCAAATTTAATGCTGCCGGTGATAAATATTTTGTCATTTGATGCCCCCATACGCCTTAAACGGCGCGCGTCGGCTCGTGACTGGGTGGCAATCAGGGAAACCTGATTCAGCGTAGCACGGGTCAGTTTTTCAAAACGCAGATAACCACGCATGGACGATTCCGACATGCGCGCATTGGCGACCACAACGGGTATATTTCTCTCATTGCAGCCATGGTAAATATTTGGCCATAATTCGGTTTCCATAATGACCGCCAGACATGGCTTGACCTGGTTCAGAAAACGATTGACAGAGCCTGCGAGGTCATAAGGGACATAACAATGCAGTACGCGGTCTCCCAGTTGTCGTACGACTTCAGCAGACCCAGTCGGTGTCATAGTCGTGACGAGCACCGGAGTATCGGGAAAACGCTCGAACAAGGCGTTGATGAGAGGCACTGAAGCCCGTGCTTCACCAACAGAGACCGCATGTATCCAGATCACGGGTGAGCCAGGGGTGATATCGCTAAAACCAAAACGCTCGCCCCAGCGCCGGAAGTAGTCGGGATTCTTTAACCCGCGAAGCAGCAGATGTAGAATGACCAGCGGCACCAGCAGTGGTAATAACAGTGAGTAAAGCTTTAACATACGATATATGTTTAGATTGGTTTATCTTTTGAGGTTAATGAGTTAATTAATGAATACCACCCTGTCGGCCGTTATTATTACACACAATGCCGCCGGGCAGCTTGAAGACTGCCTGAACTCATTGTCATTTGTCAGTGAAATCATCATCCTTGACTCAGGAAGTGANGATGAAACNGAAAATATNGCACGTTCCTTTGCGGCAANNTTCATGCATCAGGAGTGGCTGGGCTATGGCCCACAGAAACAGAAGGCNGTGGAACTGGCGAAGTATGACTGGGTCCTGTGTCTGGATGCTGATGAGCGCATCNNTGATNAACTTGCTGCTTCAATCCAGTCAGCGATGAAGAGTCCACAATACCAGGCATACCAGTTCCCGCGTTGTAATCGCTTCATGGGTAGATGGCTAAGGCATGGCGAGGGCTATCCGGACATAAGTCTGAGACTTTTCAATCGACAGTATGCTAATTGGAGTAATGATGCAGTCCATGAGTTCGTGCAGGCGAATGTTTCGACAGGCATGCTGAAGGGTGATCTCCTGCATGATTCGGCAGCATCACTGGCCAGCTATCTGGAAAAGCAAAATCGCTATACCAGTTTACAGGCGGAGAAAATGTACCAGTCAGGAAAAAGAGCAGGTGCTGGTAAGATGTTATTAAACCCTTTATTTCGATTTTTTAAATTTTACCTGTTCCGGCTTGGTTTTCTTGATGGTGTGCCGGGGCTGATTCATATTTGTATTGGTTGCCAGAATACTTTTATTAAATATGCGAAGTTAATGGTTTTACAGCAAAAGTAATAACATCAGGTGGCCTTTTTTGTTTCTGCATACATCGTACCCATGAGTATCATAGCCAGCATGGCATGTTCCTGATAAAAGGGGGTGTTAAAAAAGCCAGCAATGACTGGAACAACAAGTCCTCCAAGGCCAGCAACCCATGCCCATTGCTGCTTATTTCCCTTGCAATAAGGCCAGCATTTTTTCAGGCGAGTTATAATTAGCCCAAAAAATACAAACATAGCGGCCAGTCCCATAAGACCTTGCTCAATCCATTGAGTGAGAAAAAGGTTATGGGCATGGTTCAGTTTCCCTTTACGTTGATAATATGCTGATTCTATACCTAATTCACCAGGATCTATTGTTGAGTAATTTTTAGGCCCTATACCCCATGCCAGATCATTACCAGTTGATAATTTCTTAAAAGCAATCTGCCAATTTTGTAGGCGTTCGCTATCTGATTTCTGAAATCGTTCAACTGAGAACCTCTCCCTTTTATCAGGTTTGTTGATATTGGTGGGGTAGGTATGAATTAGAAAATATGAGGAAGCTACAACAGCAGCAATGAGAGCTACAGATGTAAGAAGAATCTTGCGGCTGCGGATGAGAAGGAGTACCAGAATGTAACAAATAAGGATAGCGAGTATAGCTCCCCGGCTACCCATGTATAACATCGCGACACCCATCAAAAATAGTGAGATATACATTATGCCAGCATTCAGGAATGTGTTGTCTGAATCGGCAGTCATTAGCCCAAAAGCAGTAATAATAGCCATGCCGAGATAGATAGAAGATTGGGTGGTTCCCCCCGCTGAATGAAAACTTAGAGCAGTCGTCACGCCGCTGGAATACTCTACCAATCCGAAAAATAATCCTGCCAGTACACCTAAAATCATAACCTGTGCAACGAATTTCATTTGCCTGCTTGTGTAATTGCCATGATAGAGACAAAGAAAGAGCGCAGAATATTTTAGTGTATCAAATGACCCGCTAAAATTTTTTTCCAGTGGCCAGTTTATGAAAGTGCTGAGCAGGCTTACCAGGAAAAGTGCAATCACAGAAAATGTAATGCCATCCGGCTTACTGAAAGAAAATCCATGCTCAATGTATCGACGTATAAGGAATGTCAGAATATACATTGCCCAAAAAATAATTTTCGGTGTTTCCAGGCTTGGTAATACAAAAACAAGCAGGCCAAGTAAGATTAGCTCTAATTTTTTCATATTGATACTAGCAGTCACCTGGTATGTATATTGGGCTGAATATCTCCAGAGCCTACTTCCGTAGATGCAAACATCATCCCGATCACTATCATAGCCAGCATGGCATGCTCCTGGTAGAAGGGTGTATTAAATAGTCCGGCGATGAGCGGGACTATAAGACCGCCTATGCCTCCATACCATGCCCAACTGAGTGTATGACTCGATTCAGCACGCCATATGGAGATAATTTTCTGCAATATTAGAAAGAAGAAAAAGAACATCGCTAGTAGACCAATTATGCCCTGTTCTATTAGTTGGGTAAGAAAGAGGTTGTGGGCGTGGCCAAAACTCTTTATTTGCGAAAATTTTTCGTTCTGTTGTACAAACTCCATATCATTTATGGTTTTGTAATTTCTAGGGCCGACACCCCATACAAGGTCTTCGCCCTGTGCTAATTTTGCTAAGGCGACCTTCCAGGCACCTATGCGTTGGTTGTCAGATTTTTTTATACGCTCAATGGAATATTGATTGATGATATCTTTGCTGAATACGTTGTCAGGAAATATCTGTATCAGAGTAGCTACAAGTACAACAGATACAGTAAGGCCAGCAAACCACACCATAAGAGTACCGATGTTCAATTTAAGAAATGCGATAAATACAAGTGCCAGCATGACGGCAAGCATGCTTCCGCGACTGCCTATATAAATCAGGGCAATCATCTGAATAAATAGTGCTACTTTCAGAAATATCCTGAGTCTTGATGAATCTTTTTCCGGGTTCAGCAATAGCCCGGTGTTAAGTATTATGGCAATACCAAGATAAATGGATGACTGCGTGAGTATGCCGGCTGAGTGAAATTGAAAATCAGTACGCATTCCTAGCAGGAATTCGACCAGGCCATAGAGTAATCCACCGAGCACACCAACAATAATCAATAGCGCAATACGACGGTATTCTGCTGCAGTATAACCGGCGCTATAGAGGCAGAGGAATAAAGTTAAAAAACGAAATTCATCCAGGAATCCTTTAAAGCCATTGTCAAACGGCCAGTTGACCAGAGTGCTGATAAGGGTGACGGAAAGATATAGCGTGACAGCAATATTGGCAGGTTTCGTCGGTATCAATGAAAGACTGCCATTCTGAAAGCGCCTGATGAGAAAAATACAGAGATAGGAAAACCAGAAGAAGGTTTTTAGAGCTTCCAGGCTTGGCAATACCAGCACCAGTAGTGAAAGCAGGCCAAGTTCGTATCTGTATAGTTTTTCAGGCGTCATTTAGCGGCATTTAGTTCAATGGCGGCAGTAAATACTGTAGTCATTTTTTCAATCATTTGTTGTCTGGAGAAATTCTTTTGTGCATTCAGATGGGCTGCTGCTGACATGCTGGAAATCATTTTTTTATCTTTATACATCTGCTCGAGGGCGGCAAGTACAGCAGCACTGCTCCGGGGTTCAACTATAAGCGCAGTTTTGCCCGGGACAACGGCTTCATTGATACTGCCGTTAAGTGTTGTGATCGCAGGAATACCACAGGCCTGTGACTGCATCAGTACCTGGGGTACGCCTTCATTGGCATAGGATGGAAGGCAGAATACATCCATGGTGTTCATCCACTCCGCAATATTCTGCTGACGATTGGCGAAAATAACNCGATCACGCAAGNCGAGCTTTTCAACCAGTGTNTGCAGGGCATCCCACTGCGGACCCTCGCCGACGATTAACAGGCGACTGTTTTTGTCACTGAAGCGACTGAATGCCCGTATCAGATAGCGATGCCCTTTCCAGCTGCGCAGAGTCGCAACGATACCGATTATAAATGCATCATTATCCATACCCAGTTTATTGCGAGCTTCGGATTTATCTGTCGGACTGAAATAATCGAGATCGATGCCGGTGCGAACTGAGGTGACATGATCGGCAGGAAAATGATTGACCTTGATCAGAGTTTGTCGCAGATTTTCGCCAGTGGTAACAACATGGTCGCAGGATTTAGTATACAGCCATCGGGATGACAGATTATCTGGTATTGGTGCAGAGATGTGCCGGGTACGTACGATTGCGGGGCGGTCCGCCATCATTCTTGTGGCCAGCGCAACCAGCCAGCTGTCAGTAGAGCTATGGGTGTTGATGACGTCCTGAGGGTTTTCTTTTAGCCAGCTGCGCAGACCAAGAACCGCGCTGATTTTTTTTCTGCCTATCGGCAACAGGTGCACGTCCAGGCCATGGTCTCTGGCCAGCGCGCTTATCTGTGCTTCAGCCGGGCACAGTAATGAAAGCTCGTGCCCAAGTTCCGCCATCCCCTGCGCTTCCTTGACGATGCGCATTTCCTGGCCGCCATAGCCGAGTGAGGCTTCTGTATGCAGAATTTTCATTTTAATCAGAAAAAAATGAAACAGTGATTTTGACTGGTGAGTGGCAATGGCAGAGCATTTAGTGATCCAGAATGAAGGCGTTAACGCATTTTACGCTTGTATACGGCATAAACAACCACTCTGGCAGATTTGGCATCTACTGCTATAATAAGCGGTTAAATATATAATCAAAAGCTCCTTAAGGGCACCTCTTAATTCTGGACATTTTATGAATTCGAAAACAACCACCATCGCCGTTATTGGCCTCGGCTACGTCGGACTGCCGCTGGCCGTAGAATTCGGCAAGCATATAAATACCATTGGTTTTGATATTGATGACAACAGGATAAAGGAGCTGGCTGCGGGTCACGACAAGACGCTGGAAGTTGATGAAGNAGGCCTGAAATCGGCTTCCAAACTGCGTTATACAGCAAATGCTGAAGATCTTATTGAAGCNAATGTTTTTATCGTCACGGTGCCGACNCCCATAGATCGTCACAAGAACCCGGATCTGACGCCTCTACGAAAGGCCAGTGAGCTGATTGGTCGCTATCTTTCAGCAGATGATATTGTGATTTATGAATCGACTGTCTACCCGGGGGCAACAGAAGAAGTCTGTGTACCCATACTGGCAGAGCTATCCGGTCTTGAATTTAACCGCGACTTTTTTGTTGGCTACAGCCCGGAACGTATTAATCCGGGTGACAAAGAGCACGGCGTGACCAGTATCCAGAAAGTGACATCCGGCTCCACACCGGCGATTGCCGACTTTGTCGATGATCTGTATAAATCCATCATTACGGCAGGTACCTATAAGGCCAGCAGCGTAAAAGTTGCCGAAGCAGCGAAGGTGATTGAAAATACTCAGCGTGATGTCAATATCGCCTTGATTAATGAGCTGGCGATGATCTTCAAAAGAATGAATATAGACACCGAGGAGGTTCTTAAAGCGGCAGGCACCAAATGGAATTTTCTGCCCTTCCGTCCCGGGCTGGTCGGTGGGCATTGCATCGGTGTCGATCCCTATTACCTGACGCATAAGGCGACAGAGCTAGGTTATCACCCTGAAATGATCCTGGCCGGACGCCGTATAAATGATGATATGGGCTGTTATGTGGTTGATCAGGTATCACGGCTTATGACCCAGAAGAGAATACACATCGTCGATTCAAAAATTCTTGTACTGGGCCTGACCTTCAAGGAAAACTGCCCGGATCTTCGTAATACACGGGTCATTGATATCGTTGAAAAATTTACTGAAATGCATGCCAGTGTTGATGTTTACGACCCCTGGGTCGATGCGGATGAAGCGTATGAGGAATATGGTTTCAGGCCAGTAGCTGAACCCGATACCGGAACTTACGATGCCATTCTCATGGTCGTCGCACACCAGCAGTTTATTGATTTGGGCACGGATGCTATCCGAAAATACGGTAAACCGGATCATGTCCTGTTTGATGTTAAGTATGTGTTCCCGGTCGAGAAAACAGATGGCAGATTATAGGGCACCTCGAACAATTCATGAACATGTATCTTGGGTCCAAAATGTGCCATCTCTGCGTTGTATACCTTCGCAATAGCCAGCTATTCCGTTCGATTTCCGCCTTAATTTGACCCATTTTAAATCTTAATCCGACATGCACAGAACTATTAGAGGTACCCTATGACCCGATACCAGGAACTTAAACAGGCGCTGCAGGCCCAGCCACAGCGCTGGCTGATCACCGGTGTAGCAGGTTTTATCGGCTCCAACCTGCTGGAGACATTATTAAAACTGGATCAAAAAGTTGTCGGCATTGATAATTTCTCTACCGGTCACCAGCATAATCTTGATGCAGTGCAGTCACTGGTAAGCGCAGAACAGTGGCAGGGCTTTAGTTTCCTCAATATGGATATCCGCGATGCTGAGGCCTGTATGGAGGCATGCAAAGGTGTTGATTATGTATTACATCAAGCGGCACTGGGCTCGGTTCCACGTTCTATCGAAGACCCGTTGACGACCAATGCAAACAACATCACCGGCTTTCTGAACATGTTGCTTGCTGCGAAAGATTCCGCGGTAAAACGATTTGTTTATGCAGCGTCTAGTTCTACTTATGGTGATCACCCCGGCCTGCCGAAACAGGAAGACACCATTGGCAATCCCCTGTCGCCTTATGCGGTAACCAAGCTGGTCAATGAGCTATATGCCAGTGTTTTTAACAAAACCTATGGATTCAAATCGATAGGCCTGCGTTATTTCAATATTTTTGGCCGACGTCAGGACCCGGAAGGGGCCTATGCGGCAGTGATGCCAAAGTGGTTCGCTGGGCTAATTAAGGGTGAGGATACCTTTATTAATGGTGATGGCGAGACCAGCCGTGATTTTTGTTATATCGATAACTGTGTACAGGCAAACCTGCTTGCTGCCACAGTGACTGATGAAGCAGCGGCTGATCAGGTCTATAACGTGGCTTATGGCCAAAGAACAACACTGAATGAACTTTACCAGATGATCCGGGAGCGTGTTGCCGCAGAGCATCCTGAGTGCGGCAGCAAAGAACCGATTTACCGCGATTTTCGCGCCGGAGATGTGCGTCATTCACTGGCAGATATCAGCAAATCCGAGCAGCTACTGGGTTATTCGCCCGAATATTCGGTTAGCAGCGGGCTTGATGAGGCCGCGAAGTGGTATCTTGAGAATAGCTGAAGCTGTTTAAGCGTGTCTCTATCAATTTATGAATAATCATATCGGACCCAGAATCGCGTAGCCTGCTACAGATATAGCTGTAGGTGCGAATTCATTCGCACAGGTGTCTTTACGTAATTCTTTGTGCGAATGAATTCGCACCTACAAGTGCTAGCTGGCGAGGTTAATGCAGAAGATGCTTCTGGTGCTTTTCGTTTTCCAGAGCGGTCGTCGCAATCTCGTGAAAAAAATGTGTTAAACGGGAAAAAAGATCATTATATTCAGGATGATGCTGACAAAAAATATGGCAGTTTTTTGCTTCACCGCAGACATTATTAAGAAAATTAATGTCGTAATCATCCAGTACATCACCGCGNANGACCTTTTCGTGCAGGGCAAATACGCGTGGCAGTCTCTGCTGTTTCAGGCGCAGCAACATCACTGTAATGATTCCATCCTCCCTNGACATATTGTCCATAATTGCCTCCTGGTAGTAAANCTGCCGTAATATATTTTGTTTTATAGCTTTGCGACAGGATCTGCACCTATACTACAGNACAAAATATAAAGATCAAGCAGTGTAGAATACCGGTATCATTCCTTNGATGAGTGACATTAAACCAGAGATTTGTTTCGTTCGCAGAAACCGTACGCCTTTTGGTGGTGCGGAGAAATATCTGACACGCCTGTCAAATCAGTTGACGGAACAGGGTTATACACACAGGTTGGTCCATTCAAGACTTCCCAGCTTTCTACCTTCATTTTTACGTGTTTTACTCTTTAATCTGGGTGTTTGTTTGTTCAAAGGTCCTCGATTTTATTTCTCACTTGAAAGAATAAGTTGCCCGGATATCTATCGGGCAGGTGATGGTGTACACCGGGAGTTTTTGTTAAGCAAGAAGAAGAGTTTTAACTTGCTGAATCCTGTCTATCTGTTCCTTGAGCAGCGTTGTTTCAGGAACGCCCGTAAGATTATTGCCAATTCAATGATGGTCAGGAACGACATTGTCCGTCACTACAAAATTGATCCTGACAAGATTTGCGTGATCTATTCTGGTATTGAAATCGACATCGATAACTCGCTTGCCGGTTCTGTTAGACAGGAGCTGTCTATTGATCCATCAACCCGGATAATTCTGTTTGTCGGCTCAGGTTTTACACGCAAAGGTGTATCAGAGATGCTGCACTTGCTGGCAAAACTTGATCACGACTTTTTCGCGATTATTGTGGGTAAGGATAAACACATTAAGCATTACATAGCTTTGAGCGATCGACTGGGCCTGGCAGGAAAAGTTAAGTTTACTGGGCCTGTGAGAGATGTTGATCGCTATTATGTAGACAGTGACATCCTGATGCTGCCGGCTCGTTATGAACCATTCAGTAATGTTGTGCTGGAAGCCATGCGAGGCGGGAATGCTGTTATCACGACGAGACAGAACGGTGCTGCAGAGATTCTGCAGGATGAGTTTGTGATGCAAGGGAGTTCCGATGAAAAAATCCTACCGGTACTGCAACGATTGCTGGATCAGCCAGACTACCTGGCAAAGGTAAAACAACAGAATCTGGATACCATCAGAGAGTTTTCGATAGAAAAGAACGCCAGCGAAACTCTGGCACTGATTGAAGAGACAATGAAACAGAGGGCGGAGTGAATCTAAGTATTAAGTATTAAGTTTTAAGTTTTAAGATTTTTATATAAAGCTTTTCGCCGCGTGGGCGCGCCTCCCACAAAAGTCTATAAGCAGCAATATTTTTACTTTGATAGTATATTCTCTACAGCGGAAATGACTTCTTTGCTGTTAATCGCCATCAAACAATCACTAAGTTTTCCATTACCGCAGCCATCCAGGCCACAGGGACGGCAGGAATATTCCTTCGCCAGGAGGGTGTGCTTAACTTGCCATGGGCCCCATATTTTTTCATTACTGGGCCCGAATAAGGCCACGCAGGGCGTGTTCATGGCTGCTGCGATGTGCATGGGCACAGAATCGAGGCCGATGAAGCAACTGGCATGATCAATTAATACTGAAAGTTCTTTCAGGTTCAGTTCACCGGCAAGGTTTACAACAGGCAGTGGGTCGATATCAGATATGATTTGTTTAATGACGTCCATTTCGGCCGGATCCGGCGCAGAAGTTAATACTAACTTATGCCCGTTGTCATGCAGTTGTTGCAGTACTTCGGCGAACCCCTGACGTGACCAGCCTTTGAACATCCAGCGAGAGGTAGGGTGTATTAGTATGTAATTGCCCTTTTTTAGATTATGCTGACGCATTAGTTCACTGGCCTGTTTTACGGCATCAGGGTCAGCTATCAGTATCAGTCGCCTGTCTTCTGTGGCAGGGTAAATGCCGAGACGGCGCAGGGCATCAAGATGTATCTCAACGGTGTGGCGGGGCATTGCCGGGATTCGGTAGGTATGAGTGAAGCTGTTGCGCCACCAGCGGCCACGTTTGCCCGGATAAGATTGTGCAACAGCATAGGTCGGTTTAAGCTGTCGCACCAGGCGAGCTCCCCGTGCATGTTCAGTTAGATGGATAATCAGATCATAATCGCGATTCCGCAGGTTTTTTAACAAGCCCCGTTCCTGCTGCCATTGTGTTTTAAGGCCCTGCTTTTTCCAGTCCCGGTCGATACAATGAACCTGCCTGATGGATGGGTGGTTGGTCAGCATAGGTGCTGTTTCAGCATAAACCAGTGCATCAATTTCTACATCAGGAATAGCTTTTTCAAGAACGCTAAAGACCGGAGAGGTTAACAACACATCCCCAAAATGCCGTAGCTTGATGACCAGAATGCGCTTTACCCGTGTCAGGTCAATCGCATCAGCAAGATAGGATTCTTTCATGTAAAACACCGTTATCCTTTTAAGGGCATTGGTTCTATTTTATTGTCTTTTCGTGGGAGGCGCGCCCTCGCGGCGAATTTTTACTGGCCAAATACCATAAACATTTTTTCGCCGCGAGGGCGCGCCTCCCACAACAAAGTTATGCCGTATTTCCTTTAACCTTTCCTCTTTAACCTTTCAACTGGGGTCAACCTGCATCTCCGCCCATTTCTTTTCCCATTCATAAGCCGTACGGCAAATGACTTCAAGATCCTGGTAGCGAATTTTCCAGTCCAGAGTCTGATGTATCAGTTCATTGCCAGCAATCAATTCAGGCGGGTCGCCGGCACGCCTGGGCGCTTCGATGATTTTGAAATCGACACCACTGACCTTTTCTACCATCTGCATGACTTCACGTACAGAATACCCCTGCCCGTAGCCGCAGTTCATGATGGTGGAGTCACCACCCTGTCGCAGATAAGTCAGTGCAGACAGATGGGCCGAAGCGAGATCCTCGACATGGATATAGTCACGTACGCCTGTACCATCCGGTGTCGGGTAATCGGTACCGAATATACTGACAGAATCCCGCAAGCCGAGTGCGGCCTGGCAGGCCACTTTTATCAGATGTGTCGCATCTGGTGTTGCCTGGCCGATTGCAAGGTCGACCCGTGCACCGGCTACATTAAAGTAGCGTAGTGCAATAAAGCGAAAGTTATCATCGATATCCGGTCGATCTGCCAGATCCTGCATCATCCACTCTGTCATCAGCTTTGATCTGCCATAGGCGTTGATGGGAGCAGTATCTGTCTGCTCTGTAGCCGGTTGCTCATCAGGGATGCCATAGACAGCGGCGGTGGATGAGAAGACAAACTGATTGACACCGCTATTGACGCAAGCCTGCAGCAGGTTGCGGGAGTTTTGTGTATTGTTGTGGTAATACTTTAATGGATCAGTGACTGATTCCGGAACCACGATATGACCGGCAAAATGAATGACGGTATCAACGTCATGTTCACGCATCAGCTTTGAGGTCAGTTCAATGTCACCGGCATTACCCTCTACAAGCAGCACTTCATCAGGCACCGCCCAGCGATGACCGGAGTAAAAATTGTCAACGACAACGACTTTTTCGCCGGCTTCTATCAGCTGATGACAGGTATGCGATCCTATATAGCCGGCACCACCGGTGACCAGTACTGATTTAGTCATTTATGTTTTCCTTTTCATTTATGAGTTGCTGGAGTTTATGCCAAACCTGCGCAGGCTGCAGGGTCTGGTAACAGGCAGGGTTGACAGGTGAATCCATGGAGTAGTGACATTGCCGCCTCAGGCAGGGGGCGCATTCAAACTCGACTTTTAACTGGCCCTGGTAGTTGCCCAGGGTGCCGGTCAAGGATGGGTCTGTTGAACCATACATAGAGACGGTCGGTAATGACAGGGCAGCGGCAAGGTGTCCGAGCCCAGTATCGACGGCTACGGCACCGGTTGAACTGGAGAGTAAAGTTGCCAGACTGTTTAAATCCATTGCAGGCGATACCTGTACCCGATCATTATTTTGAGCGAGCCTTTCTGCACGGTCTTTTTCTTCATCGTTACCCCAGGGCAGTTGTACCTGATAATTATTCTTCGTTGCGAGTTCCAGCAAATCCTGCCAGTAGCTCTCCGGCCAGTGCTTGCTTTGCCACGTCGTGCCATGCAGGAAAACCAGCTGTCGGGCGACCTTGCCACAGTCTCCGCTTTGGATGCCGTAATCTGGTAGACCCTCAGGTAGCGAATATTCTAGCACTTTGGCAAACAACTCACGTACTCTTTCTATAGCGTGCTGACCCTTGTCTACCTGATGCACCACATCGTAGCTGAATGCCACCAGTCCCTCGCGTGCGGATTGACGGTCCAGTCCATGCGATGTGCCTTTTGCCATGCGAGTTAACCATGCACTCTTGATCAGCCCCTGCGCATCGATCACCATATCGTAATCGGCTGTCAGTATCCTTTTCTTGAACGCATGCCACTGCTGCCGTGTCTGCTTTGAAAAAGGCAACTTACGCCATCGGCGCAGGGCCACCGGTATAACTTCGTTGACCGCGCTATGCCATGAAGGTATCGGGGCAAAGGCCTCTTCGACGACCCAGTCAAAGCTGACTTCTGGTATAGCCAACCTGGCATCTGTCAGGGCTGGCAGGGTATGTACGACATCGCCCAGGGAAGAGGTTTTTATGATCAGTACGCGCATGGATGAAGTTCAGGGCGCCTATATAAATTTGTAAAAATTCATATTAAATCCAGAATTCTATAGATTGTTAAAAATAAACCTGTAGGTGCGAATTCATTCGCACAAGTGTTTTCCGCATTTCAATGTGCGAATGAATTCGCACCTACATATGGATCTTTTCTGACAGCAGTGTCTTAATGTGTCTATCCGCAGCATCAATCTCATGTTCGCTAAAAACAGTTATCCCATTCTGACGTAATATTGCGGTAGTAACACCAATACCTGTGATCAGTTTAGCACTGAAACTGCCATCATAAACTTGTGTAGAACCACAGGATGGACTGTTTTCTTTCAGTATCGCAACACGGATATTTTGTTGTCGGCAAAGAATTAAGGCGTGTTGCGCACCGCATGTGAAAAACCGACTAACATCTTCATCATCTTCAGTTTTCACCAGGTCTCTGCCAATCAGTACTTCATCGGCAAGGCCCGCAATCTCTGCAGCGGGTCTGGGCACCGGCAGCCCTCCACTGACCTCGGGGCAGACCGGTACCAGCCGCCCTTCTTCATGCCAGCGATTGAGCGTGGGGTTTTGACTTTCTTTTGAATGGCCGTCATAACGCACAGGCTGTCCCAATAGACAGGCACTGACAAGGATCTTGTGCATGAGTTCAGGCATTGATCCAGTTAAACCATTGTTGATACAGATCAGTAGTTGATGCGGCAACGGCAGAGCGGGGCTCTAGTGTTGCCTGGAATCCACTAACACCTTCCAGCGTAGATGAACTGCCGCCCGCTTCATCAAGAATCAACCAGCCTGCAGCATAGTCCCACAGTTTTTGCTTACCATGCAGGTAAATCTGTCCACGTCCAGCAGCAAGCCAGGCCCAGTCCAGTGCAACGGAGCCAAAGCTTCGTTGTGAGGAATAGGGTGCATTGATGGCGAGCCGTGTGGCAAGGTCAGAGCTAAGCCTTTTGAAATCTATAATGGCTGAGCAGCGCTGCAGGGCCGCATGTGCGGTGATCGTTGCATCAAGCGGTTTATCGTTGAGCCTGGCCCCCCTGCCTTTTTCTGCGATAAAACACTCATCCCGTACCGGGTCGTAGATGATACCCATAATAGGCTGGCCATTTTCAATCAGTGCCAGAGAAATGCTGAAGAAGGGGATGCCTGAGGCGAAGTTACTGGTGCCATCGAGAGGATCAAGGCACCAGAAAGTGCCGCACTCTGTAATGATGGCATTTTGTTCCTGCTCCGGCATTTCTTCACCCAGCAGGGTTATCTCCGGGTGCAGCTTGTATAATTCTGTTTGTAATCTGTTTTGAACGCTTAAGTCTGCCTCGGTNACCAGGCTGCCATCCTGTTTGTAGGAAAAGTCGGTATGTTGAAAACGAGGCAGCAGTTCTTCCTTGCCCGCATCGATGACAAGCTCTCTCAAAAGCGACAGTTCAATGGGAAATATGTTAGTCATCAGCACCCGGCTCCTGTTTTGATTATAGCCTGCTGCATACTTAGTGTATTGAGATTTGAAGAATTGGCGTCTCGAAGTGATGCATGTAGGTGCGAATTCATTTGCACATTAATATGAAAAATACTCATGGTGTAATTTGACCACTATCTTCGAATGAATTTGAACCTACAATACCCTGTATGTTTGCAGTGGTGTAGTTATTGATTGTTCGTTCATCTATGCTCCTATCATTTTATGATCTCTGCCCAGAGGTCGTGTGCATTAGAATCGTTGATTTTAGCACGTACGATATCGCCCGCTTTCAAATCAAAATCTCCATCGAGAAAAACCATGCCGTCGATTTCGGGTGCATCACTCTTGCTGCGGCCGATATAACCTTCCTCATCTTTATCATCAATGATTATGTCCTCTATCTGCCCGATGCGCCTGGTCAACTTTTGCTTTGATATTTGTTCCTGAAGCGCCATGAAACGCTGCAGACGATCCTGTTTAACTTCTTCCGGAACATGATTTGGCAGGGCATTTGCCACGGCACCATCGACTGGCGAATAGGCAAAGGCACCCACGCGGTCGAGCTGAGCTGTTTCGAGAAAGTCCAGTAACTCCTGGAACTGCTGTTCGGTTTCCCCCGGAAAGCCAACGATGAAGGTGCTGCGCAGGGTGATGTCAGGACAAATCTCTCGCCAGCGTTCAATACGGCGCAACACATTCTCCGCATTAGCGGGCCGCTTCATCGCTTTCAGGATGTCGTGATTGGCGTGCTGCAGGGGAACATCGAGGTAGGGCAGGATGGTGCCTTCGGCCATCAACGGGATGACCTGGTCGACATGTGGGTAGGGATAGACATAGTGCAGACGCACCCAGGCACCCAGTTCACCAAGGGCTGCGGCCAGTTCCAGAAAACGGGTTTTCAACGGTTTGCCGCGCCAGAAATCATTACGATAGCGAGTATCCAGCCCATAGGCACTGGTGTCCTGCGAGACCACTAACAACTCCTTTACCCCGGCACTGATCAGTCCTTCTGCTTCATCCATGATCTCTGCAACGGGGCGGCTGACCAGGTCTCCGCGCAGTGCAGGGATAATGCAGAATGTGCAGCGATGGTTGCAGCCTTCAGATATCTTCAGATAGGCGTAATGCCGTGGTGTCAGCTTGATGCCACCGGGGGGTATCAGGCTCAGTTTCGGATCAGTATCCGGTGGCAGGTGCTGATGTATCGCATCCATCACTTCATCTGCGGCATGTGG
>JGI24024J18818_10000220_pt1 | contig 19539 bp, 17 predicted proteins | sample Cruoilmetagenom2_FD_18818 | JGI IMG/M metagenome (IMG submission 18818) | reverse complement strand
TGCCGATGAACAAACTGAGAAGAGGTTAATAATGGATCAAAAAACACGTGAAGACTTACTGAAACTCTTCCAGGGAAAACTCAATGAAGCCATGACCTTCTACCTGGAAACATGTACCCGTTGCGGTGTCTGTATAGAGGCCTGTCACGTTTATGCCTCCATGGGGCAGGTCAGATATATCGCTGCCTACCGGCAAGAGATTGTCCGAAGAATTTACAAAAAATCTTTCAAGGCCAGAGGAAAAATGTGGCCGTCGGTGGGAGAAGCCAAGGAATTGAATGAAATGGCCCTGGAAGAGCTGTACGAAGCGGCCTATTCCTGCACCGGCTGTCGACGTTGCATGGTATATTGCCCATTTGGAATCGATACCCAGATGATTATGTCCATCGCCAAATTGCTTCTTATCGGTGCCCACAGCGAGCCGGAAATTCTGACACTGTTGGCCGACACGTCCATCGAGAAAGGTAGATCTTTAGATCTTTTTAAAGAAAGCTTTCTGGTTGGAATTAAAAAACTGGAGAAAGAAGTTGTCAAAAAATGGAAGATGGAAGCGGGCGAGACCGCCATACCCATGGATGTCGAAGGCGCGGATCTTCTTTTTGTAGCGCTGGCCGGCGCCCACTCGATCATTCCGACGGCAGCTATTTTCAATGCCGCGGGTGAAAATTGGACCTTGAGTTTTTTCGAGGCTGTCAATTTCGGTGCTTTTGCAGGGGACCCCGCGCGCACACAACTCATTTTGGATCGTATTGTGAATGAAGCGAAACGCCTAAAAGTCAAAGAGGTATGCATATGTGAGTGCGGAACGGCGTTTCGCGTTATGAAGCAATTGGCAGGAAAACAGCCTTTTAAAGTATCTTCGGTTACCGAAGTTCACGCCCGGTATATCAAAGAAGGTCGGATCCAGCTAAACCGATCCATATTAAACGGCGTGGTTACGTATCATGACCCGTGTCAGATCGCACGAAACGGTGGTGTCATAGATGCACCGCGTTACATCCTGGAGCATTTGACAAACGATTTTCGGGAGATGGCACCGGATCCGACATACAATTGGTGCTGCGGCGGCGGCGGCGGTTTGGTCGCCTTGGGAGAAGAGACCCTGGATTTCCGGATGAAATCATCAAAAGTAAAAGCCGATCAGATCAAAAGGACGGAAGCAACAACTGTGGTGACAGCGTGTGAAAACTGCCATACTCAGCTGTGCAATTTGAACGAACATTACCAGATGGGTGTCGATGTAAAGTTCCTGTCTTCGATGGTCGCAGATGCACTGGTTCAGAATTAGTACAGAATGCCTTATTAGACGAAAATGTATTCATAAAGATTATTTAGCGTTTCCTCGGGTCATCATTTTATGCTATATACCTAACAATAAATAAACCAAAGGAGGAAATATTTATGAAAAAATTATTTAAGGTTATGGCCATGTTATCCCTTACCATGATGTTGGTGCCTTCCGCCTTTGCCACCAATGGAATTAATTTGATCGCTGTCGGTCCTATTGCAAGATCCATGGGGGGGGTCGGTGTTGCCCAGCCCATGGATGCCATCAGTGCGGTTTTTGCCAATCCGGCAGCCATGTGCTTCAGCGAATACTGTCCGGGCTCGGAATTTAACTTTGCCGCGACGCTGTTCATGCCCAAGATTGATGCAAAAGTAACAAATTCTCAAGGGACGTTTAGTGCCGATGCCGAGGATAACATCTATCCGATTCCGGCCATCGGCTTTTCGGTCCCCGTGGGGGCGGACGGTTCCAAATGGCGGTTCGGACTCGCTGCCTATGGTGTCAGCGGTCTGGGTGTCGACTACCGGGGCACAACGTTGGACAACTCTCAGTTCTACGATTTTGGTGGTGGTGCTTATGCCCCCATTATCGCCGGAGAGTATACTCAGCTTCAAATTATGAAGTTCGCGCCGTCTTTTGCGTATCAGGCCACGCCCAATTTATCTTTCGGACTGGCGCTTCCGGTCGACTATGGTACGCTGGACCTGAGAAACGGTAGTTCCAGCGGCTTTGCATTGGGTGTGCTTCCCGGAGTCATTTATAAACCGATTGAAAACTTATCGTTGGGTTTGACGTACACCGCGCCCCAGAAGATCAATTATAAAAATGTGTTGAACATGGGCGGGTCTAATTATTCGCTGGAAATGGAATCTCCCCAGCAGGTGGGTTTCGGTATTGCCTATGATTTCTTTGAAACCGGATTGGTGCTGGAAGCGGATGTTAAATGGATAAACTGGTCAAATGCCGATGGATATCAGGATTTTGATTGGGACGACCAGACGGTGTTTGCCATCGGTGCACAGTATAAAGCCACCGACAAACTTGTTTTGAGGGCGGGGTACAACTATGCCAAGAATCCTGTGAACGAGCACAATAACTTTAACGGCACGACGACGACCACCGTTCAGGGGATTACAATGCCCACTTACTATTATGAAACCTTCAGAATTATCGGATTCCCGGCCATCGTAGAACATCATATTACACTGGGAATCGGATATAGGTTCACCGACGCTTTTTCCCTCGATCTCGGTTTCGTGTATGCCTTTGAAAACACGATGACGGAAACCGGCAGTGACTTCATGGGGGCGGTTGAGCTTGAGTCGACCCTCAGTGAAACCAGCCTTGATTTCGGGCTTACATGGAGATTTTAAGAGCAGGTATAAAATATTTGGCAACGCCTCGCCAAGAACATGGGATTTTTCAATGGATAACGGCGGCGTCAAATTGCTGCAAGTTTAAGCCTTTATTTAGCGCTGACTTTCCGGCAAACTGGGAAGTCAGCGCTGGTTTTTAGGCTTAAACAATAGAATCGATACACAGATATTCGAATCGGTAAATCGAGTTAAAAGGTGAATCATATGAACACGAGACGATTCCTTGTGGGGATTATTTTTTGTTTGGTCCTGTTGCTTGGCATCAGCGGGTGTGCAACGACTTCAGAAAAATCTTCCAAGACGATTCAGCAGATGTCCAAAGAAGACCTGAAATCTCGGCTTGAAGATCCATCTCTGGTCATCTTAGATGTTCGACGGCCTCAAGACTGGAAGAAGAGCGGCAAGAAAATCAAAGGCGCTGTTCAAGAAAACCCCTACAAATTCGACACCTGGTATGCCCGGTATTCCAAAGCAAAGACCATCTTGCTCTACTGAGCATGACCCAACGAGCAGACCAGTGCCAGTTTGGCACGGAAAATGATAGAAAAGGGATTTACGAGCATTTACGTTCTCAAGGGCGGATGGAATGAATGGGTCCGGGCTAAATACCCCACCGAGCCGATATAAAACCGATTCTCACCTGGGTTAATCGGGCAGCAATTAAATACACACGGGATTTTTTCTCCATATTGTCTGGACGGCCCAATACACAGACAATTTGGCAAGACCGAATATGGAGACATAATGGGCGACCTGAACGGACCGCAACTAAAAATAAAAAAAATCGCGATCTTGCTTTGTGTCATTGGAATCGTGGCAGCCCTTTTTCCGTTTCCATCGGGCGCTGTTTCCAGTGATTTTTTATATGATGCAAACTTTCTCCAATTTAAGGAAAAAAATAGGGCCCCTGAATTTAATTTGAAAGACCCGGAAGATCACCCAACCCGATTGGACGCCTATCAGGGAAAGATCGTTTTGCTCTATTTCTGGACGACCTGGTGAGTCTGGTGTCGGAAGGAGGTCCCTTCTTTGCTAAAGTTATACAATGAATTCAAAGAGAAGGGATTTGTTGTCATCGGCATCGCTGTGCGGGAGGGGAAGGAACGTGTAAAAAAATACATTAAAAAGCAAAAGATGACGTTTCCGGTTCTTCTGGACGTTCACGGGGATGTTGAAAAAAAATATGGTGTACGAGCCCATCCCGAGCATTTTCTTTTAAACAGGGACGGAACGTTGATTGGGAAAACATTGGGCCCAAGGAACTGGGCGAGTGCAAAGAACCGTAATCTGATCCAGGTTCTCCTCGAACAAAATTAAAAATTTTTCAAAGATTTCAAGCTAATGCGTGATAATTCGACAAGAGATTAATCTTCATCTTTACCCGTCAGAAACCACCAGAAGACCGTCATTCCAATCAGCGTCGCTAGGACCAGCAAATAAGTGACAGATTCCGTGTGCGACATAAAATCTTGAAGCGTATAAAAAATTGGGTCCATAATCAAAGCCTTTCTTAATGCGCATCCTTGTAATCCGAATGTTCATATAAAATGGGCATTCTGGTTACGATAAATCTGTAGAGAATTAAACCGATCATTACGATAAAGGCTGAAATTCCGAATTCCATCCAGTGTGGAAAGTATCGTTCACTGGAGGGAAGCTGCCAGTTAAAAGCAACCAGGCAAACATTAAATCTGTTAAGGATAACACCCAGCACAGCCAAAACAGAGGTCCATTTTATCAGGGGTAGGCTTTTTATCCGAACACCGATGGCATACAGAAGGCTGGGCAGAGCCACAAAGCCTAATAGCTCTACGAGATACCAGGTTCCATACCCGGTTTTAAGATAATGCCAGTGGTTTTCAGAAGATATGCCCAAAACCTTTATGGCGAAATACCCTGCNAGAACATATGATGCGGCTTTGCCAAAGCCTAAAGTGATACCATTTGCTTCTTTGAGGTGAGTTTTATCCATTTTGTAAGCGAAAAAGCGGTGGGACAGGGTGCTTTCAAAAATCACCATGGAAAGCCCGGCGACGATGCTGGTGACAAAAAAGTAAATGGGTATATATGAAGAATACCACAAAGGATGCAGCTTTGACGGTGCGATCAAAAATAGGGCGCCCAGAGAAGACTGATGCATGGTGGACAGCACAACGCCGAATATGGTCAGAAGGATGGTCAGTTTAACCACAAGGTTTCGGGCTCTTTTTAATCCCAGCCATTCCATTGCCGCCGGGGAGAATTCGATAAAAAGAACCGTAAGGTAGATGCCTACGCAGAGACCCACTTCAAACAGAACAGAGGTGGTGCCTTGCTGGACGACCAGGGGATAGGGGAGGCGCCATGGCCGTCCCACATCATAATTAATGGCAAGAAACACAAGCGCGTATCCTAAAAAGCCGGTGAGGATGGCAGGCCGCACCGCAGAATGGTATTCTTTCATTCCAAAAAGATAAACCGCCGAAGATGTTACATACCCGCCTGCTGCCAGAGCAACACCGCAAAGCAGGTCAAAGCTTATCCATATTCCCCAGGGATTGTGGTCGGAAAGATTGGTAACCGCAGCCAATCCCCCGGCAAATCGCAGATAGGTAAGATAAATACCAAGGCCTAAGACGATCAAGGCAATGAAATTAAAGAGGCTGAAAATTGATTTTCGTTCTCCAGTAGTGACTTGGGCCATCAGGATTCCTCCTCGGGTTGAGACGGTTCAGATCTATCTTGATCCAATGCTGAAGCCGCAGCTTGTTCTTGCTCTGTTTGTGCGATCTTTTCTTTGCGTTTCGAGACTGCGTAGATACCGGCGAGAAGAACAGGCCAAAGACCCACAATTATTGGAACTGAACTGAGAGCACCTGCGGTCAATTCGGGTGCGGGGGTAATACCAAGATCTTCACGCATCCCCAGCTCTTTAAATGGGGCTCCGGAAACATAGAGCCAGCTTGTTCCGCCCATCTCATGTTCGCCGTAAATATGATTTACATAACGATCCGGGTATGTTCGAAACCGTTCCCGGGCGATTTTGATCATATCTTCTCGTTTTCCAAAACTCAGGGCTTCCATGGGGCAGGCCTCGACGCATCCGGGCAGCTGTCCCTCGATCACCCGAGGATGACACATGGTGCATTTTCGAATCCGGGGCGTCAGCGCTTGGTCATATTCATATGTGGGTATTTCAAATGGGCAGGCGATCATACAATACCGGCACCCCACACAGACGGAGGCATCGTAAACGACAGCGCCGGTTTTGGTCTTTGTGAACGCTCTTACGAAACAAGCGGACGCACATGCCGGCTCCAGGCAGTGATTGCACTGTTTTTTATAAAATACGGGATGTCCAGACTTTTGCGGATTGTCATATTTATTCACAACCGTAAACGTTTTTGTGGTGGTTCTGCGTGTTGTTTCCAGGACGGAAAGATCCGTAAACGGCTTGTCCGGCTGGGGCAAATCATTCACTTTGTTGCACGCCGTTTCACAGCTACGGCAACCCACACACAGCGTGGTGTCATGTAGTATTGCAAAGCTGTCGGGATAACCGGCAAACTGCTTGTTGGTTGCAGCAGAGGCTGGTTTGCCGATTGTGGTGCTCAAGCCTGCCGCACCGACCCACCCTAAAAACTTTCTTCTGGATATGGACATGTAAAGTACCTCAACAAATTAACTGCATTAAACGAGAGGAACTCATGAACGTCGAGTTCATCGGGTTTAAGGTTTAATGTTATGATTCTTTTTTCCGTTCTTTATGACAAGCTGTACAGCTTAAGTATTTTTCAACCCCCATTTTCTGGTGGCACCCGATGCACTGCTGGTGAAAGGAACCCATGATTCCGGGGCGGAAAAGATAGTCGGCATTAAATGGTTTTCCATGGCAGTTGGCACACTTGGGCGGCTTGCCGGCCGCAGGCGTGTTGTGGTGGCATCCGCGGCATAACGTGGTATCCTCATAATGAAAATATCGGGCCAATTTGCTGTTGTCCAATTGTTTTACCATGGTATCGAATACTTTTTCATGGGGGTATTCCACCGGTTCGTATTGGTTTACCAAGTCTTTGATAATGACCGTTTTCGGGACATCTACCGTATAGATCGGTCCGAATGTCTCCTTCCACAAACGGGGCATCAGGCGAGCCATTTTGGCTGCCTTTGACGTCGACAACTCGCCGGTTCTCTCCGGCAGAGGAACCATGTGGCATCGCAGGCATGTGGAGGATTCCTGTTGACGGGTGTTGGTCATGAATCCATGACAACCTGCACAGTTCTTGTCCTGCTGTTTGGATTCATGGCATCCTGTACAGCTGCTTTGATGTCCACGCTTATGAAAAGCGGTTTCAAGCGAGATCTCCTTGCCGTTTTTTACATTTTTATTTGAACCCACCAAGGGATGACAGGTCGCACACGATTCCAAACTTGCGAGATGACATACGCGGCAGGTATCATTATATTCTTCGTGTGCCTTGTGGCTGAAGGGGACACGCATCATTGTGGGGATGCGCCCTTTTTTGTCGCCGGTTTTGATTAAGACATTATCCGGCTGCCCCCTCTTTAACCGGGGGACACGTTTCACCTTTTCAAATTTCAGCTGCTCTTGGGCATCATGGCATCCGCCGCACCGAACAGGACCGGCATCCATCTGTTTGGCCTCGGTTTTTTGGTGACAATCGATACAGGCCAAATGGGAGGCAAACCGCATGGAGATGACTTTTTCCGTACCATCACTTGTTATCTCTTTTTTATGACAATACCGGCAGGTGCCCTCTTTTCCTTTGGCATAGAAGAGCTTTTGGCTTTTCTTGTCATATTCGTGGTGGCAGCGATCACATTTGTTCTTCTGGGCACGGTAATGTCGAAAATGGAGGGATTTGTCGAACCCCATGGGGACCCTTGAAGATTGGATCAAAGGTTGTTCCTTGTGACAATCATCACATTTAACAGGGCCCGCCTTTTCTCCGGCGGCAATCGTTTCAGTATGGCATTTGGTGCAATTGTCACAGTAAATTTTCGTTAATTCTTCTCGACGGACATCTTTTAGCCGCATAAATTTAGGAGACATGCGTCCATCTTCAGTCTTATGGCAGACCAAACAGTCCTTATTTTTCTTTTCAAGGGCGTCGGTATGTTGGTCATGTAAAAATATTGCTTTGGTCTTTTCAAGTTTTCCAAAAGCCTCCATATTATCAAAAGTGACAATATCCGGCCTAAACTCGATTGGCTGAGTTTCGTCAGGAGTTTTTGACAATGCCTTAACATCCAACGGACCCATAAAGCAGACGAATAAGATGACAATCGCAACTAAGATTCCAGACCCTATGAGAAACGATTTTCCCTTCACCATAATTCTTATCCTTGACTGTTATCGAATCGTTATTTTCAAAAAAAGTACATGTTCAGGGGGTACGCTCCCCCGTTTCACTCCGGTGTCTACGTGTCTGGTCATTTCAATGACTTAGCAGCGGTGGCATTCCTGCCCCCTCCGCGTTCTCCCGCGGAAAGCATGCGGGAGCCGCGGTCTCCCCCACTGCTAAATCATTGAAATAACGAAGCCACTCCGCCAATATCGTTTCACGGGGAAGCGTACCCCCTGAACATGTACCAAAAAAAAACGTATTATCACGGATTCTTCTCCATCTCAGCGGCATTGTAGAGAATAATCGGCTAAGTGATCCGGGATTTGGTTGTATCCGGATCTTCTATGTTTTTTTGGGCTATCAGATCCAGATGCCATGTGGCCACATCGTCCAGCGGTAGAATAATCGGACCTGAGATTTCTCTTAAATCCAGGGTCTTAAGATAATTGTTACATTGACCACAAAGATCCACGCGGAAGTATTCTTCATTTTCCGCCCGCAAATAATTCAGTTCTTCTCTATTGTCATTTTCACAAAAGGGGCATTGAAGGCGCGGATAAGACCACACAGTTTCACACAATGAGCAGTGAAGCCTTCTTTTGCCTCCCTCACCGGAAAGATCGCCCAGCCCGGGTGCCGAACCGCAAACCGGGCAGTGGCCGTAATTCCAAAGGCTTAAATCCAAATGATCGAGAACGGCTTGTGCGATGATCAAAAGGGACGGTCGCAAAGACAAGCGAAGCAGCAATGCAAGTACCGGAGGATCGACGTTCAATGCTTTGGCTGAAGCTTCGATAGTTTCGAAGTTGGATGTCAGAACCGCCTTCATCACTACGGGAGCTCCGTTACGCTTGTCTTCAATGGCTTTCAGCAGGCCTTCTGCCTGTCGATGTCCGTCTTCTCTTTTTTTCACCAATTCCACCAGGCGTTCATACAGGGCCGATATCTTTTCCCAGTCCAGAGACAATTCCTCTGGATTTAAAAGAGATTTTCCCTGGTACCAAGCCTCCGGTAAAGGATCAACGTCAAGTTTCAAGTCTGAAAGACGAAAGTTCTCTGAAGCCTCAACAGTCGTAGATAAAAGGTCTCCCACCCATTGAGAGATTTCGGTATAGACCGGATTGCGCACTGCAATCGTCTTGACCTTGGTGTTGATGTCTTCCAGGGAGTGTGTCATGAATGAGCCCCACTTTTTTGATAATGATCATAAACAGAAAGGTTCGAGTTAGCGTCGCCCCATAAAATTCGGGGGCTTCGCATTAACGAAGCCCCCGGGTTGGATTATGCCACCGGGCGATATTTCGCCTGTACATCTGTTATTAGATATAGGGCCCGAACGTCTTCGAGGTCTAGAATTTCACCCCTGCCATCGAATTTTTTCTTGGCCGCTTTCAAGTGTTCGTTGGCAAGTTTTTTTATTTCCGCCTCATCACCAAAGTTGAGTGCCCCGGTGGGACAGGCTTTGGCACAGGCCGGCAAAAGTCCGGCCTCTACGCGATCGTAGCACATATTGCACTTGACAATCTGGTCTTCCTCTTTGCTCCAGGTGGGAATACTCCACGGACAGGCTTGTTTGATTGCCTTGAAACTTTTTTCCAGATCTTTGGTTTTCTTGGAAAATAGGACAGCACCGTAGTCTTTAACGATGATCGCATCCTTTAAGATCTGATCCGCTTTCTTTTTACACGCCGGTTTCAGGCAGTGACGGCAAGCTTCAGTGAAAAAATACCAGGCCATAGAGTTGATCTTGGCGGGGTGCTCCGAAAAACGCACCAGGCGGAATGTGTTACCGTCCAGGTCCGGTGGATTCTGGTACGTGCCATATTGCTTTGTTTTGGTGACACCGTGCTTTTTATACTGCTTGCAGGCGGTTTGACAACCGCGGCAGGCAGTGCAACGGGTCGTATCTATAAAGAAAAATTTACCAGCCATGGTTTACGCCCTCCTTTTCCCGAGTTTTTCCACGTTGACCATAAAAGCCTTGGTCTCCGGGATTCTTGTGTTGGGATCACCGGTGGATGCCGTCAAAAGGTTGGCCGAATCTCCGCCGTCCTTTGGATAGATCCATCCGAAACACCAGGGCAGACCTATTTGATGAACGGTCGTTCCTTGTACTTTAAAGGGTTTAAATCGACCGGTCACAATAGCCACGGCTTCCACTTCCCCGCGGGCCGATGAAACCTTGCACATATCTCCGTTGTTGATTCCCTTGAGTTTGCCCAGTTCTATACTCATTTCTACGAAGAGCTGCGGCTGGAGCTCCAACAGCCAGGGCTGCCAGCGGGTCAGTATGCCGGTCTGCCAGTGCTCGGTGACCCTGTAGGTTGTGCCAACAAAGGGAAAGCGCGGGTCGCAGGATAAATGCGCATCCGCTTCCGTACCATAAACCGGTGCAACGGGATTTATGCGCTGGCTGGACATCAGATTCTTGGGCACCGGACATTCAAGCGGTTCATAGTGTTCGGGGAAAGGCCCGTCTGCCCGGCCGGGGCCGAAGACCGACCCCACGCCGTCCGGCTTCATAATAAACGGCCGCTTGGTCTTTTCCTTGTTGGTCATGGGCGGCCAACCACCGTCCGGAACATCTCCGACCCATTTGCCGTCCTTGTATTCCAGAATGTTTTTATCCGGCGACCATGGTTTACCGTTTAAATCCACGGATGCCCTGTTGTAAATGATTCTTCGATTAACAGGCCAGCACCATGACCATTCCGGATAAAGACCCATGCCGGTGGGATCTTTCTTCCCACGGCGCGCAGCCATGTTTCCCTTTTCCGTATAGGAGTTGCAGTAGAGCCAGTTGCCTGAACTGGTGGAGCCATCGGTCAGCAAATAAGCGAACGAGGGTACCAGGGTTCCTTTTTTGAAGGATTTGCCCTTTACAGTGGCATCTTTTTCAAAGTAGCCGTTGACCAGCTTGGCAACCGAGTTGGCATCAAACTTCCCGTCCTTGACAAAGTCCCAGCGCATATTTTTGATCGGCTCGGGGAATTTTCCATCGGTTTCGTACATTTCACGAACTTTTTCAAAGAGCTCAACCATGATATCGCCGTCACTTTTACAGCCCCGGGGGGGCTTAGAAGCAGCATAACGCCATTGCATCCAGCGACCGGAATTGGTGATGGAGCCCTCTTTTTCAACGCTGGTATAACAGGGAAGGAAAAAGACCTCGGTTTTGATCTCATCGGGTTTCATTCCCGGTCCCTTCCAGAATGAAGCAGTTTCGTTGTCAAAAATGTTGACGTTGACCATCCAGTCCAACTTGCCCAATGCCTGGCGGGTCTTGTTGGAATTGGCTCCGGAACACGCCGGGTTCTGGCCCCAGGCAAAGAATCCCTTGAAGTTTCCTTTGTACATCTCGTCGAAAATGGTGAGCCACGAGTAGTTCGCGCCGGCATCCAGCTTGGGCATCCAGTCGTAACCGAAGTCGTTATCCGCGGTGGCGGCTTCTCCGAACATGGATTTGAGAAAGCTCACCATATACTTGGGCTCATTCTGCCACCAGTTGGCGCTCAATGGATCATTGCTCTTGGCCCTTCTTTTTAGATAATCGGCAAGCGTAGGCAATTTGGTGCTTGGGGTAGCCATGTAACCCGGTATGATATGAAACAACAGGCAGTGGTCTGTGGAACCCTGCACGTTGGATTCCCCGCGCAAGGCGTTAACCCCGCCTCCGGCCCGGCCCATGTTGCCCAACATGAGCTGGATCATGGCCATCATGCGGATATTCTGCACTCCCACCGTGTGCTGTGTCCAACCCATGGCGTACATGATGGTGCCGGTCTTATCCACGGCACCGGTTTCTGCATAGGTTTCCCATACCTTCTTAAGATCCGCTTCCGGCGTTCCAGTAATGGCGGATACGGTTTTGGGTGTGTAGCGTGAGTAATGCTTTTTCATGAGCTGGAAGACGCACCTTGGATCTTTGAGGGATAAATCCCTTTTGGGCACGCCGTTTCCATCTTTTTCAAACGCCCATTGCGATTTGTCGTATTTCTTTTTCTTGGGATCATACCCGGTAAAAAGTCCGTCTTTAAAATCGAATTTGGAACCGACGATAAAACTGGCATTGGTGTAATTGGCCGCATATTCCTTATGAAATTTGTTATTTGAAAGGATATAGTTCATCATACCGGCCAAAAAGGGGATGTCCGTACCCGACCGCAAGGCGGTGTATATGTCGGCTTTTGAAGATGTACGGGTAAACCGCGGGTCCACGTTGATGAGAGTGGCCCCTTTATCCATTGCTTTTTCTACCCACTTCATGGAAATGGGATGGTTTTCCGCTGCATTGGATCCCATGATCAGGATGCAGTCGGAATTGCGAATGTCGATCCAGTGGTTGGTCATCGCACCGCGTCCGAACGACTCTGCCAGAGCCGCAACAGTGGCGCTGTGTCAGATACGAGCCTGATGTTCAATGTAAACCAGACCCATTGCCCGCATGATGCCCTGAAGAAGCCAGCATTCCTCGTTGTCCAGAGCTGCAGAACCCACATGGGCGATGCCTGTTGTACGGTTGACCATCTGGCCTTTGGCGTTTTTCTCTGTAAACGTTGCGTCGCGGGTTTCCTTGATTCTTTTCGCGATCTTTTCTATGGCCTCATCCCATTCGATCTCCTCCCACTCGTCGCTTTCAGGTGCACGGTAGAGGGGATTCTTCATACGGTTTTTATTGACCGTCATTTGGTAGAGAGCGGCTCCTTTGGCACACAAGGCCCCTTCATTGATGGGATGGTCAGGGTCGCCTTCGGCGTTGAGGAGCTTGCCGCTTTTTTTGGTGTGGACGATAAGGCCACATCCCACTGCACAGTATGGACAGATAGTGGTGGTCTCCTTGGCTTTGAGGATCTTCAAGTCGGCGGCGTAAGAACTTACCGGCCTTAAGTCAAAGCCCAGGCACATGGCGGCTGCGGCGGCGCCCGCAGTGCCCGACCACTTGAGAAACTCCCGTCGTGTTAGTGACATATTACCTCCTTTCTCAATAAAACGTTTATCCCGACATCAGTCGGCTGTTTAATACCACCAATCCAGGAGGAATATCGCTGGTCTGATGTTACGGTCAATTTGACCGTGTGCCGTCCGAAAATTCGGGCTGATCTAAAAGACTTTGGTTTTTACCCATTGTCCATCTATAAATGGTCTTTTTGTCCAATCTCTACGTTACGCTCAAAAAATAATCCTCGGAATATTAAACATATGCCGGTGGTTATTTTTTTCGCATGCCTTGATCTTGAACAAAAATCCTAATTTCTGGATGGACACTACCTAAAAAAAGTTATTGTTTATTTTCTAATAACGAATCGATAAGTGATACTGAAAGGTAGAGCTTTAACTCATCCTATTTTCGAGTCATTTATGACAAAACCCGCACATCAAGGGACCGCTTTTACGGTCCCATCTGATATAATTTTCATGACACCCGATACACTTTTTGTGAAATGCCGTCAGCAGAGGAATCGGGATTTCCTTTGTCAGTCGTTTTTTGTGGCATGTGGCGCACTTGCTCCCTTTACCCTCGTTTCTGTTGTTGAAGACATTGAAATCATGGTGGCACATCCTGCATCGAAGGATGGTTTCGTGCAGATAATGGTCAAATCTCACTGAACGCTCATGGTGTTTACCGAATTCTTTGCTTTTAAGGTTCATGATCCCTTCGTCGACTTTTTGTTCCTGGGACCATGCAAGGGAAGTTGCCAGAACGGCTGCGAGAATCAGGCTGAAAACAAGATACCGATGCTTCATAAGTCTCTCCTCCGGTGAACTTGTGTACACCCTATAGGAAGAATTGCGAAAAGAGATCCATTGTCATTAATGACACGTTGTTTTTCGTCAAAGTAAATGGAACCGATGTTGATCGCCTTTCCCGAATTCGTTGTTTATTTAACCTGTTAAATTGTGATGTTCGAAAGATTGAATGCCGATTTTAAGCGATGTTGTTGTGCCACAATGTAATATACTACAATGTGACACAATTCTGCAATGAAATCAGTATATTAGGTGGGGTTGAAAAGATCAAGGATTTTTTTATGAAGGTTCAGACAATAAGGCCCGTTCAGACAATAAGGCCATTTCAAAACTTGTTTTTACAACTGGATAACCTCTTCGATTATTTTTTGTGTACCTTTTCCAGTTCCATAACGAGTTCCTCCAATTTGGGGCGAACATTGATATCCTCAACGTGGATGAATTGTATGAGGCCTGCTTTATCAATGACAAACAGAGCTCTTTCCGAGACACCGTCGGAACGGAGAACACCGTAACGGGCCGCCACAGCACCGTGGGGCCAGAAATCGGAAAGTACTGAAAACCAGAGTTTTCCCATCTGCTGGGTCCAGGCATGAAGTGTTGGAATATTGTCCACCGTAATGCCCAGCAAGACGGCATTGTTTTTGTCAAAAAAACCTTTCGCAATATTGTACCCCGGCCACTGGTCCGAACACACCGGCGTCCATGCTGCCGGAACGAAGGATATCACCACATTCTTTTTCCCGGCAAACTGGCTGAGCGAAATTTTTTCGCCGGATATGGACGGCAGGATAAAGTCCGGGGCTGGGTCCCCGACCTTGACCTTTAGAATGCTGTCGATGGGCTTTAGAATTCCCGGGTTGTAAATATTGCCTTTATACGCTTCGGACAATCCGAATGCAGCGCCGCAGAAAATCAACAGAAACACCGTTAAAAGTATATGTATATTGAAAAATCTTTTCATTGCCGCCACCTCCTTATTTTAATCCAGCACGCTGGAGCAGCATATTAATAAATTGATCATGGTTTTCAAGGCGACCTGGGTGGGAATACAGGATCCGGTGTGTTCCGTTTTTATTAATTCCGACGGCGAAAAAATAAGGTGTCCTGACATTTCCGATTTTCTTGTGGATGGAGAAATCATCATCGGGAAAGAGGGGGAAAGGGATTTTATAGGTATTTCTGAAATGCTCGACTTCAAAGGTGGTATTTCCGGCACCAATCCCTATCAGTTTGAAGCGGTCCTTAAGACTGCTATTATTTTGGATTTTGTCGTACAATTCGTTTAAAGCAGGCGCTTCAGCCTGGCAATAAGGACAGTACATACTGAATATTTCAACGATGACAACGCGGGCCTTTATCTGCGGGATGGTAAATGTGTTTTCACTGGATAGGCCGAGATATTTTTGCTGATCCAAAATTTTGGGACCGGTCAGTACAATTTCCGGAAGAAGATCCCCTTCAGAAGGTGGTTTTGTTGCAGCAGAAGCCGTACATGTGAAAATAACAAGGAAAAACAGAACTAAAAGCCTGATTATCTTATTCATCACAGAATTCCTCCTTTAAAAGATTTTCGATAAACCCATGATTTAAGCATAGATCAGAAGGTGGTGGACGTCAAGGAAATCGGTAATATCTTTAGTCGGTTATCAACGGTCAGAAATAGCTACAAAATGCCGGACATCTTTTCCCGATCTATTTCAGCCCGCTCTTTTTTAAAGCCTCTGCCAAGGGACTGTCAAACGACGGTTTCGTGTAGTTTCCTTTTTTCTTCGCGGGCTTCGGTCTAGGACGGTGATTTTTTTTCAAGGCCGGTTTTTTCACATCAGATTCTGAATGATCGGCCTGGGATTTCATGGAAAGGGAGATCCGGTTTCTGGCAAGGTCGACGTCAAGTACGGTTACAGACACCTTCTGTTGAACTTTCACGACTTCTGCGGGATTTTTCACAAACCGATCAGACATCTGGCTGATATGAACGAGACCGTCCTGATGCACGCCGATATCCACAAACGCGCCGAATGCGGTGATATTTGTCACGATTCCGGGGAGTTTCATTCCCGATCTTAGGTCTTCTATTTTTTCGATGCCGTCAGCAAATGAGAATTCCTCGAATTTTTCCCTTGGATCACGCCCCGGTTTTGCCAGTTCGCCGAGGATATCGTTTAATGTGGGTATCCCGACGGATTCTGTTACATATTGTGAAATATCTATTTTTCCCCGGATATCAGGATGTTTCATGATATCCGCCACCGTGGCCCCAAGGTCTTTCGCTATGGCGTCGACAATATGATAACTTTCTGGATGCACTGCACTGGCATCCAGGGGGTTTTCGGCGTCAGGGATCCTTAGAAACCCCGCAGATTGTTCAAACGCCTTGGGTCCGAGGCGCGGCACTTTCAGCAGCAGTTTTCTAAATTTAAACGGTCCGTTTGCCTCTCGATAATCGACAATGTTCTTTGCCGTACCGGCGTTGAGTCCGGAAACATAGGTTAGAAGTTGGGCGCTGGCCCTGTTCAGATCGACACCTACAGCATTGACACAGCTCATCACAACATCATCAAGGGCTTGTTTCAAGGCTGTCTGATCAACATCATGCTGATACTGGCCGACGCCGATTGATTTTGGATCGATTTTCACGAGCTCTGCAAGCGGATCCATGAGCCGCCTTCCGATGGATACCGCCCCCCGTACCGTCAGATCATGATCGGGGAACTCTCTTCTTGCCGCTTCAGAAGCGGAATAGACCGACGCACCGCTTTCATTGACCATGACCACCTGTACAGGTTCAGAGAAAGGGACGGCCCGGACAAAGGCTTCCGATTCTCTGCCGGCCGTACCGTTTCCCACAGCGACGGCTTCAATCTTAAATTGTTCACCCAGGGATTTTATCTTCCCGGCTTCTTCAAGGGCCTTTTTTTCAGACATATGGGGGAAAACCGTGTCATGATGAAGCAGCTTGCCCTGCCGGTCCAGGCAGACGATTTTGCATCCGGTTCTGAATCCAGGGTCTATTCCCATCACACGTTTTGCGCCCAATGGCGGGGAGAGCAAAAGTTGGCGAAGATTTTCCACGAACACCCTGATAGCTTCAGTCTCGGCCCTTTCTTTTGTGGAAAGCCGGGTCTCGGTTTCCATGGAACCGGAAAGAAGGCGTTTGTAGCAGTCCTTTACGGCCAGCTTTACCTGGGCGGAATCATCTCCGTCCCCTTTAACGAACAGGTCTTGGAGTATGGCTATTGCCGTCGCTTCATCCGGCAATATGTCAAGGTTCAAGACATCTTCTTTTTCGCCCCGCCGGATGGCGAGCATCCTGTGAGAAGGAATACCGGCCACCGGCTCGTCCCATTCAAAATAGTCTCTGAACTTCACCCCTTTTTCCGCCATGTCTCTGGCCACGCGGCTTTTAACCGTAGCCTTGTTAAAAAAGAGGTTCCTCAGCCTGCCCCTTGCCGCATCATCCTCATTGATGATTTCCGCTATAATGTCTCTGGCTCCGGCCAGCGCATCTTCCACGGACTCAACCCCCTTTTCGGAATCGATGAAAGGCTCTGCCGCTTTGAGCGGATCTGTGCCTTTTTGCTCAAAGATTTTCAAGGCGAGCGGTTCAAGCCCTTTTTCCTTGGCCATGACGGCTCTTGTCCGCCGTTTGGGTTTAAAAGGAAGATATACGTCCTCGAGCACCGCCATGGTTTCGGCGGCGAGAACCCGCTCCCGAAGCTCATCGGTCAGATGTCCGTGTTTTTCAAGAGATTTAAGGATGGCGTTCTGCCGATTTCTAATCTCTCGAAGCTGATTCAGCCGGTCCCGGATAACCGTGACAGCGACTTCATCAAGGCTTTCTGTGGCTTCTTTTCTGTATCTCGCAATAAAGGGGATGGTGGATCCTTCTCCAAGAAGGGAGGCCACCGCCTGTACCTGATGGTCGTTTAAGTTCTGTTCCTGGGCAATCTTCGATATGAATGTAGGGTCGCTCATGGTCGCCTGGTCTTAATTTTATAACGAAATCAATGGCGGCTGCAAATGATTGGCTTCAGATTTGAATGTTGGAATTTGATTCAATCGGTTGGCGCTGAGAGATTTTTATAAGATNGAACAGTCCAATTTGTCGACGCAATAACGGTTATCAAAGCATCGGTTGTTTTTTCGAAAAATATGATTTTACCGGATCAACTGTATTTCTTTGCTCAGCTCAGCCAATTCATCGACCAGATGGTTCCGCTTAACGATTAACAGTGCTTTTTGAAACGAAATCACAGAATCTTCGGGCATGTATGGGTTGCTTGGATCTGATAAAAGTCCTGATATTTCATCCCAACATTTTTTTGAAAAACCGTTGACTTCAAAAAACAAATCCGGTTTGTGTCTATAAATATCAACAAGTTCTTTTACCTGTTTGATATGATGCTTTTCGCATACTTGCGATAGAAGTCTTTTTGTTTCAGCGCTGAAAGAAGTCGTTTCCAGAAGCATTTTCATTATTATTCTGATGTGTTGAGGTTTGGTTTTCTAATAAATCCCTTTCTTCTTTGTTCGTCAGATCTGGATTCAGGACGTGGTGTGGGCCCGGATAAGATTTTTCAATTTAGATTTTTGACCGAGGGTCAGCCTTTTGAATTTCACAGCACATCGATTTTCTTTATCAGAACTGTCCGGAAGATCCGCCGTTTCAGATTTCCAAACGGGTGTAAAGGAAATCTTATCATCAAAATACAAAGAATCATCCGCCAGAATGTTTAATCCATACGATCTTGTTGGCCGATTTTCTCCATCAACATAACTCAGCCCGCTCATGCTTATATCGATAATTGGCTTTGCTTTGTGGAGAAGCGGTCCGAAGACGACAAATACGCGGTCCCGGACTTTGAATCGCCGATTTTTCCTTTGCTTCAACGTAAACATTTTGTCAATTAATTCTGTAAACGTATTCATGACAACAATTCCATTTTTTGTGAAATGATGGTGTCGCAACCAACCGGTATCGATTTATTTTAGGATGATGTATATTGTATGTCAATTAAAAAATGTTACAATATATAGTGGTAAAGCCATGTTGGTTTTCAGAGGTGTATAAAAGTGAATTTTGAGGAGATGACGAATTCCGGCTTAAAACGTCGAGAAAAACCAGGGCAGATCAGGAAATAGAAGGTAAAATTGCAATATTTTCGTAAAACGGGCAGAAAGATTCCAGCCGGAAATATTGTCGAAGCTTCGGTTTTACTTGATCTTGATCCAGAGCAATCTGGCCATATCCGGGCCGGGATTTTCCCACTGTGAGGGAATTTCAGCGGTTAAATAAATAACATCCCCTGTACGGGCCCGATATACGGACTTTTCCAGTTTCAATTGCAACGTCCCAGATAACACGTAGCCGATTTCTTCTCCCTTGTGGATGAAAAAATGAGAGGTCAGCGTTTTATTCGGCGAAATTTCAAGAAGATAAGGTTCGGCTTTGGGTTTGAAATCCACCGGTGTCAAAAGCTTTGCATGAATACTTTCTTCCGGGAAATTCGGCAATTTCATATCCACTGCTTCCCCTGAAGGAAAAATCATCCGATGGGTTATATCTACAGATTCTTTAAAAAAAGAACTTAACTCAATGGCCAGAACTTCCGCCATTTTTAGAAGTGCGGGCAAAGACGGATAGATGAGGTTGCTCTCCACCTGGGAAATGGTGCTCGGTGTCACGCCCACAAGTTTTCCCAGTTCTGTTTGAGAGAGGCCACGCCGTGTACGAAATTCTTTTAAACGCATCCCCAGATCGAACCAATCGGTGGGA
>JGI24024J18818_10000219_pt1 | contig 19556 bp, 19 predicted proteins | sample Cruoilmetagenom2_FD_18818 | JGI IMG/M metagenome (IMG submission 18818) | reverse complement strand
TGTAGTCACGGTGTCCGGGCATATCCACATGGGCATAGTGCCGGGCCTCGGTCTCGTATTCCACATGGGAAATACTGATCGTGATCCCGCGCTCTTTTTCTTCCGGCGCTTTGTCGATCTCGTCAAACGCCATGAAGTCGCCAAAACCCTGCAACGCTGCCACTTTGGTGATCGCCGCTGTCAAGGTCGTCTTCCCGTGGTCAATGTGGCCCATGGTGCCCACATTCACGTGCGGTTTCGTTCGTTCAAATTTTTCTTTCGCCATAATTCCTCTCCTTGAAATACATGTTCAAAAAGGATTCTTGTGTCATTACCAGAGCCCCCGATGGGAATTGAACCCATGACCTCATTCTTACCAAGAATGCGCTCTACCCCTGAGCTACGAGGGCTGGCTTCTCACACAACTTTAAGCTCCAGAAGTTCAAAACTTCTGCAGCTCGCAGTCAAGGTGGGCGGAGAAGGATTCGAACCTCCGTAGGCGTATGCCAGCTGATTTACAGTCAGCCCCGTTTGGCCACTTCGGTATCCGCCCAGATATTCAATTGTTATTACCGAGCCGGGCTCAATAATAGGAGCCGACGATGGGACTCGAACCCATGACCTGTCGCTTACAAAACGACTGCTCTACCGATTGAGCTACGTCGGCATAAGTGCCATCTTTTCCCCATTCCAGCCAAGGCATTATATCAGATGGAAATAAGCGAGGCAAGTGCACAGCTAGTGTCGGCGACAGAGCAAAATCTTATCAGCTTTCAGGGCTATCGTCAATACTTCCAATCAGTCCAGCGCCCCCTGGAAACCCCTTGCCTGCCAGACCAAATACAGCGCCACCGATCCCGCCACTGCAGCGTTGAGTGAATCGATTTTNCCGCGCATGGGAAGCTTCAGCAGAAAATCACAGGAATCCTTCACCAACCGGCGCATACCTTCCGCTTCGCTGCCCACAACTACGGCCAACGGCCCACTTAGATCTACCTTGTCCGGAGGTTGGGCTTCGGCGCCGCCTTCCAATCCCACTACCCAGAGCCCTTCTTCCTTTAAGAATGTTAAAGTCTGGGAAAGGTTGGCCTGGCTGATGTTCAAATGTTCACTTGCCCCTGACGATGCGTTCACCACTGCAGGGGTAACCGTGGCTGTCCGGCGGAATGGCAGCACCAACCCGTGCACACCTACCAGTTCAGCTGTGCGGATCAGCGTACCCAGGTTTTGGGGATCCTTCAGCGTATCCAGAAGCAGGATCAAGGGAGTTTCATTAAGCTTCCTGGCTCCCTCCAGGCTCGATTTCAAGTCCACATACTTGAACTCATCTACCTGAACTGCTATGCCCTGATGATGGCTGTTAATTCCCTGCAGCGTTTCACGGAGGACCCGGGTAACCGGAATCGAAGAATCTTTTGCCAGGCGGAGGATCTCCCCCAGTCGTCCCTCTGTCTGCAGTCCCTCGGCTATCCTGAGCTGGTAGGCTTTTCGCCGCCCTGCTCTTAAAACTTCATATACCGGGTTTTTACCCCAAATCCATTCTTTCATTTATATATCCAGGGAGATTAATTCCAATGCCAGGTTGTACCTTGGGCTGTGTCTTCCAGGCTGACATTCAGCTCTTCCAGCTTATCACGCACCAGGTCCGAAAGCTCCCAGAGTTTTTCCTCCCGGAGTTTTTTCCGGATCTCAATCAGCAGGTCGATAAAAGCTTCTGCTTCTCCACCCTGCACTTCTGGCACGGAAAGATCCAATCCAAGCACTCCAACCAACTCATTTAACAGAGCTTGCGCTTTAGCGAGAGACTCCTGATCAGCGCCTTCATCGCGGGACTGATTAATGATTTTCACAAAATCAAATAGATGGCCCATCGCATTGGCAGTATTGAAGTCATCATCCATGGCGGCCAGGAATGACTCCTTCGCCTTGACAGATTGATCTTCTAATTTGGCAGCGCTGCCCCAACCATCTTTTGGCAGGGCCGGCCGCAGGGCAGATCTCAATCGCTTCAGCGCCTTTTGAGCATGTTCTATGGTCTCTTCGTTGAAAGTCAGCGGGCTGCGGTAGCTGGAATTCAAGATCATCATCCGCAACGCAGCGGCTTCATATTTCTCCAGGAAACTGTCAATTGTGACCAGGTTGCCAACCGACTTGGACATCTTGGCACCGGAAAGCTGCATCATTCCGTTATGCATCCAGTAGGTAGCAAACTGTTTTCCAAACATGGCTTCAGTCTGGGCAATCTCATTTTCATGATGGGGGAAGATCAGATCATTGCCGCCGCCGTGGATATCGATCTGTTCCCCAAGGCAAGTATGGCTCATCACTGAACACTCAATATGCCATCCCGGACGGCCGTTTCCCCACGGGCTGGGCCAGCTGGGTTCTCCCGGTTTGGCCCCCTTCCAGAGAGCAAAGTCCATGGGATGTTCCTTGCGCTGATCGACATCGATCCGGAAGCCAGCTTCCATATCATCGATCTTCCTGCCGGACAATTTTCCATATCCGGGGAATTTGTTTACCCGGTAATATACATCCCCATCTTTGGGATAGGCGAACCCTTTATCTACCAGATCCGCTACACCTTCAATGATTTGGGGCATTTTCTCGGTAGCCCGGGGATACTCGGAGGCAGGGAGGATATTGAGATCCTTCAGGTGCTGATCGAATTCATCGATATAGCGCTGGGCGATTTCCATCGAATCCACACCTTCCACCATCGCCCGCTGGATGATTTTATCGTCCACATCAGTGTAGTTGGTCACATGCTTGACCTCGAATCCGCGGTACTCCAGGTAGCGTCGGACGATGTCAAATACCAGGGCGGACATGGCATGCCCAACGTGGGCTTTATCATAAACAGTGGGACCGCAGACATACATGGACACTTTGCCCGGTTCAAGTGTCTTAAACGGCTCTTTTTTCCTGGATAAGGTATTGTAAATTTTGATTTCCATGATGTATCCCCGATTGGATGCTAGACCTCGTCCGGCTTGGCAAAGATCATCCGTCCTGCCGCAGTTTGCAGCACCTTTGTAACCGTAGATAAAACGTCTTCATTCATATGGTTCTTGCCATCTTCCACTACAACCATGGTGCCGTCTGACAGATAACCAACACCCTGACCGCGTTCCTTGCCTTCCTGGATGATCTTAACTTCAACGACCTCACCCGGAAGCAAGACAGCTTTAACAGAATTAGCAAGCTCATTGATGTTCAAAACCGGCACACCTTGAATTTCAGCGACCCGGTTGAGATTATAGTCATTGGTCAGGATCGGACAGCTTAATTGCCTTGCCAGAATGACCAGTTTACTGTCCACTTCCCGGGTGCCTTCCACATCTATATCACTGATGCGGACCGGGATGGTCTTGGATTCCTGCAGATCTGCCAGGATTTCCATTCCGCGCCGGCCGCGCTGGCGCCTGAGTCCATCGGCAGAATCGGCAATATGCTGCAGCTCATCCAACACAAAACGAGGGATCAACAGCTCACCTACCAGGAACCCGGTCTGGGCGATATCGGCGATCCTGCCGTCAATGATCACACTGGTATCCACCAGGATGACCCTTTCCGGCTCACCGCTGCCGCCGTCCCGTTCCGACAGGGGAAAAATTCGGCCGCTGAACAGGGAAAAGATATCATTGCGCCTGGAGACAAATACCGCCACACCAATATAACCAAATAACAGAACCCCAATAAATGGAAACACTTCCCCCAGGAATGATGGAAGCTTGGATAAAGGTATTGACATCAATGCCGCGATAACCAGGCCGATGAACAGGCCGATCAGGCCCGATCCCAGCGTTCTGGATTCCAGCCGATTTAGCAAGGTACGCAAGGATGAAACCGGCCGAGTGGTTATCAAGGGTGTAATCACCAAACCAAATAACGCCCCGACCAATCCGAAGATAACTGCACCTTCTTCTAATGTGATAGTGGTTACATTGGCCAGATCAACGCCAAAGTATCCCCCCAGCAAACCAAAAACGATCATACCTACGATGCGAGAAATAAAATCAAAGCTCATAATTCCCCTCCCAAAATAAAAATAGCGACCACAATATCGATGTGCTCGCCAAACGAATCCCATTCATGAGAGAAAATAAAATGCCAGAAAAGAGTTAGACTGCCTGTTTTTTAATCCTGATATTCCGATAAATAATCATAATGGCAGATAACAAAAAAATAATGGCAAAATAAGTCCGGGTAATTCATTTGGCAGAGCCAATAAATAATTCCTCTTTAATCATAGCATGACGGCCAAACCCCGTCAACTCTCTCACAGAATAGGCGCTTTCTATTTATATATTTCTAATATCAGTCCTTTAGGACACAGAAGTTAACCGGGCAGTTGGTTGTAACTTTCATCGGCAGGGATTTTTCTATCGTATAATATTGAGTAATTTGCACCTACCCTCCGGAGGATTGAATGGAAGATAAAAAATACAAGAAGATTATAAATTCCTGGGCGATGTATGACTGGGCAAACTCGGCCTTTGCCACAACCATCATGGCGGTGGTTTTACCTATCTATTATGCCACAATCGCAGAACCCTCATTAACACCAAACCAAACCACATCATATTGGGCTTATACAAATTCTATTGCCTTAATACTAGTAGCGATAATCAGTATTGGACTTGGCGCGGTTGCTGATTTCAGGGGAGAAAAGAAACGATTTTTAACAATTTTTGCCCTAATAGGAATAGCAGCAACAGCGTTTATGTTTTTCCTTACTTCCGGAGATTGGTTATTTGCCTCCGTCTTATTTATTATCGGGAATATTGGTTTTGCCGGCGCCAATGTCTTTTATGATTCTTTGCTGCCCCACATCGCCCGGAAAGGCGATATCGATCAAGTCTCTACCAGGGGATACGCAATGGGATATCTCGGAGGTGGTATCTTACTGGCAATAAACCTGGTAATGATCATGTTTCCGGATTTTTTTCCAAATCTAATTCCTGGGTATAGTCCTGGTTACATAAAGGGAATTATGACCAGGATCTCCCTGGCCAGCGTGGCGGTCTGGTGGTTGGTCTTCACAATTCCGCTCTGGAAAAACGTGCCGGAACCCCCCCGTCAAATCTACAAAGGAGAGCTCGATTCAAACCCCTTTACCGCAGGATTTAAACGGCTTTCGATTACCTTAAAGGAAATACAAAAATTTGGGGAATTATTTAAATTCCTGGTCGCTTTTTGGCTTTATAATGACGGCATTGGCACCATTATTAAGATGGCGACCATTTACGGAAAAGAAATTGGAATCGGTCAGATTCATTTAATCGGGGCTATACTGATGGTTCAATTTGTCGGCATTCCTTTCTCTTTTGCGTTCGGATGGCTGGCAAAAAAAATTGGCACAAAAAAATCTATTTATCTCAGCCTTGGGGTTTATACACTGATCGCCCTCGGCGCGTACTTTATGAATTCAGCAATTCATTTCTGGATCCTTGGTTTTGCTGTAGCACTGGTTCAAGGCGGAAGCCAGGCATTAAGCCGATCCCTGTATGGGAGGATGGTACCCAAAGCTCAATCTGCTGAATTTTTCAGTTTCTTCAGTGTGAGCGGAAAACTTGCAGGATTTTTCGGTCCGCTAATCTTCGGTTTGGTCAGCCAAATGATGGGGAACAGCCGCCTGGGTATTGTCTCGCTGGTTATTTTCTTCGTCGCAGGCGGTTTGCTGCTTACTCGGGTTGACGAAGAAAAAGGCATCAAGATCGCCCAGGAAGCGGACGCCCTGGCAATCCAGGAAGTTTAAACTGCATGACCGAACAACAAGAGGATAACAAACTCCTCCAGCAGCAAGACCTATTCAGCCGCATCGCTGCCAGGTATGACCTGGTTAATCATCTGATGACCGGCTGGCAGGATAAACGCTGGAGGAGATTTGCTGTTAAAAAGCTGGATCTGCCCCAATCAGCCAGTCTGCTGGATATTGGCAGCGGCAACGGCCAGATCATTCTGGAAGCTGGCCGCCAGTATCCAGACTGTATTTGTGTTGCCGCCGACCTGACCCTGGAGATGCTCGCCGTCGGACAAAGGAAAAAGTTTCCCATCCAACCCAACTGGATTGCCGCCGATGCCGGTCTTCTGCCTTTCCAGGAAGGAATCTTCGATGGTGTGATCTCCGGGTTCCTGGTCAGAAATCTGGGAGATATTACGGTTAGCTTAAAAAACCAGTATCGGATCTTAAAAACCGGTGGTAGAATTGCAATCCTGGACACCACAAAACCTTCCAATCATATTCTGGCACCCATCATTCGATTTTATATGACCACAATTATTCCAATCATCGGCGGATTACTTACAGGAAATAAAGAAGCTTACGCCTACCTGAACAAATCCACTGAAGGATTCATGCGGGCTGAGGAGCTGGCAGCGTACCTGGCAGCGGTCGGTTTCAAGAAAGTTGCCTATCGTCAATTTGCTTTTGGCATGATCACCGTCCATTGGGGCGAAAAATGAGCGGCATCCAGCCATCCGCCCAGGCAGCAGAACGAGGCGAACCATCCTATATCTGGAGAGCCGGCCAGCAGCGCAGATTAGAAATGCTCAAGACAGCCGCCGGAGACAGGATCCAGGGCAGGTTGCTGGAAAACGGCTGCGGGGTTGGTTTGTACCTGGAACACCTTTTCCCGCTGGGGTGCGAGGTAGTAGGCCTGGAATTCGAGTTTCAGCGAGCGCTGGAAGCAAAAAGGGTGGCTGATTCTGTACTGGGTGGCGCAGGGGAATTTTTACCTTTCCCGGAAAATAGCTTCGACTTGATCTTGAGCAACGAAGTTATCGAACATGTGGTTGATGACCAAAAAGCAATCCAGGAAATGGTCCGAACGCTTGTTCCCGGAGGGCGGATGATCATCTTTTGCCCCAACCGCTGGTACCCCTTTGAAACTCACGGAATCTATCGGAGAGGCAAATACTACTTTGGAAATAAATTCCTGGTCAATTATTTACCCAAAAATCTCCGGAACCGGCTGGCACCTCATGTCCGGGTCTATTCGCGGAGGGATTTGGGGGAACTGTTCCAGGGTCTACCTGTCAAATTCATCACTCAAAAGGTGCTCTTTGGCGGTTATGATAATATTATCGGCCGGTTCCCCAAACTGGGACGCTGGCTGAGAGCGTTCCTCTATTTGATCGAAAAAACACCGCTCCAGTTCCTGGGTTTATCCCATTACTGGGTTGTGGAAAAGAACTAAAGGAAGAAATAATGATCGAAAACATCGAAAACCTGGTCGGCGATGCACTCCGGGAACGGGGCTGGCGGCTGGCAATCGCAGAATCCTGCACGGGCGGTTTGATTGGCCACAGAATCACCAATATTTCCGGTTCATCCACCTATTATCTGGGCAGCATCACTGCTTATGCCTATCGGGCTAAAGTTCGCTTGCTGGGAGTATCCTGGGATACACTGGAAAAATATGGCGCGGTGAGTGAAGAAACCGTCAGCGAAATGGCCAAGGGCATCCGGCATGCGCTGGCAGCAGATATCGGATTATCTGTCAGCGGGATCGCCGGACCAACAGGAGGAACCCCAGATAAACCGGTAGGCTTCGCCTGGATCGGGTTGAGCACTCCTAAAGGGATCTGGACCTTGCAGCATAATGCTGGCGGAAACCGGATCGAGAACAAAGAAGAAGTAGCCCAAATAGCGCTGGAATTCTTGTACGAATTCCTGTCATCCGATGGAAAAGATTGATATCACCACTCGTTTCAAACGGGACGGATCCCTGATCCCGATCGATTTTTCTCTGGAAGATCAGACTGTACAGATCTTGAATATCGGCCGTCAGTGGGATAACGAAGAAGGCAAACATATCCTGGTGATGGATTTCAGAGAAAACACTTACCACTTATTTTTTCAACTTAGCGACCTGAGCTGGTATTTGATAAGGGATATCAAACCCGGCCCGGGTTCTATTTAATAGGAGATATGATGAGCGATACAGTTCAAGATCATCTGGTTGTGACACTGGACTATACACTGATCGTGGATGAGGAAGTCATGGAAAGCACCGACGATGGTGAACCGATCGTTTTCATACAGGGCATCGGTCAAATCATTCCCGGGTTAGAATCAGCTCTTTACGGAATGAAGGTTGGTGAGAAGAAAATCGTGGTCATCGAGCCAGAAAATGCCTATGGAGACTATGACCCGGAGTCACTTGAAATAGCCAAAAAGGAAGAGTTCAGCGAGGAAATTCCCCTTGATGTGGGCACCTTTCTGGACTTGAGTGATGATGAGGGCGAGGTGCTCAGCGCCCAGATCATCGAGGAAGATGAAGATACCGTCACTTTGGACTTCAACCATCCTCTTGCCGGAAAAACTCTGACCTTTGAGATCACCCTCTCTGCCCTGCGCCCCGCATCTGAAGAAGAGCTGGATCATGGACACGCGCATTCGTAGAATAAACTTAATAGCTCCCGGAGTTTATTAAAACTCCGGGAGCCTTATAATTAATCTAAAGGGGGAAATATGCCAAAGAGAACCATAGATTTAATAGTTGGCGATTTTTATCACATCTACAATCGAGCTGTAACTAATAATAAGTTATTCATAGAAGAACGGAATTACTGGTTCTTCATCTCCAAGATCAAGAAATATCTTTTAAATACAACTGACATTCTGGCCTACTGTCTGATGCCTAATCATTATCATCTGGTTGTTAAATTGAGAGATATTAATCTACCAACCTCAATGCAGCGGTTAGCCATGTCATATACAGGCGCATTCAATAAAGTATATGGAAGATCAGGGCATTTATTTCAGGGCAGATATCAAATGCGATTGATTCATAGCCTGAAACATCTTGTTCAAGTTGTCAATTACATACACCTAAATCCTTGCAGTGCTGGATTGACACGAAGCCCTGAGGAGCGGAAACTATCCAGTTATCTGGAATATATCGGGGAAAGGAATGTTGATTTTATCAAACCAGAGATTGTTCTTGAGGTGTATGGATCAGGGAATGACATGTGTTTTCACGAGGATAAGTTAAATTACAGAAAAGTAATTGAGAAGTTAGTACTTGATTAAATGAAGGCTCCCGGAGCATTTCAAAGCTCCGGGAGCTGATGTTTTTTTGAGTTCTATCCTTCAATCACTTCACCAACCTTTATCGCATTGAATTTCAATCCCTTCGCCCCTTCCTCAACTTGGATGGTATCACCAACTTCATAGTCCCCTGAAAGGATGGCCAGTGCCAGGGGGTCCTGCAGTTCTTTCTGGATGGTCCGTTTAAGCGGACGGGCGCCGTAATCGGGATCAAAACCCATCTCGGCCAGATATTCCTGCGCTTTCTGGCTGACTTTCAGAGTATAACCCTGGGTGCGGACCAGTTCTTTCACCCGCTTAAGCTGAATGCCAACAATCTCCTGGATCTGCTCCCGGGTCAGAGGATGAAAATGAACGATCTCATCCACCCGGTTGAGAAACTCAGGCCGAAAGACCTGCTTTAAGGCCTTTTGTGTGATCTCGGTCACTTGTTCCTCACTCAAATCCTCCGACCAGATTTCACTGCCGACATTGCTGGTCATGATCACAACCGTATTCCGGAAATCAACCGTCCTGCCCTGGCCGTCCGTTAACCTGCCGTCATCCAGAAGCTGAAGCAGCGTGTTAAAGACCTCCGGATGAGCTTTCTCGATCTCATCAAACAGAACAACGCTGTACGGGCGCCTGCGGACCGCTTCTGTCAGCTGGCCGCCTTCTCCGTAACCGACATAACCGGGAGGTGACCCGATCAGGCGGCTTACAGTGTGTTTTTCCTGGTATTCGCTCATATCGATCCGGACCATGGCGTCCTGGTTATCAAACAGGAATTCAGCCAGTGCCCGGGCCAGTTCTGTTTTGCCCACACCGGTTGGGCCGATAAATATGAACGAACCGATGGGACGGTCTGGATCCTGGATGCCGGCCCGTGACCTACGAACCGCGTTGGCAACAGCCCGGACTGCTTCATCCTGTCCAATCACGCGCTGGTGAAGGCGGTCCTCTATCTGGAGCAATTTCTGAGTTTCGCTTTCAATCAGGCGGGAGACAGGGATACCAGTCCAGCGTGAAATAACGCCGGCAATTTCCTCAGCATCTACTTCTTCCTTCAGCAGGGCACCATCGGCCTGGATCTCTCCCAGGCGAATTTCTTTCTTTTTGAGATCCTCTTCAAGGTCCCTGAGAGTTCCATACTGCAGTCTGGCCGCAAGCTCCAGGTCAGCCTCGCGTTCCGCTTTTTCAATTTCGACCCGAGTTTGATCGGTTTCCCGTTTAATCTGGCGAATTTCACTGATGACTTCCTTTTCAGTCATCCAGCGGCTCTGCAGCTGCTTCTGTTCCTCTTTAAGGTTGGCAAGTTCTTCCTTTATTTTTTCCAACCGGGCAATAGATGATTTATCAGGCTCTTTCTTGAGAGCCTGCTGTTCAATCTCCAGCTGCATGATCTGACGATCGACTTCATCCAGGGCTCGGGGCTTGGAATCGATCTCGGTCCGGAGGCGGGCTGCTGCCTCATCGATCAGGTCAATAGCCTTATCCGGCAGCTGGCGATCGGCAATATAGCGGTTGGACAGGGTCGCTGCCGCAATCACAGCCGGGTCAGTAATCCGCACACCATGATGGATCTCATAGCGCTCCTTTAAACCTCTCAATATACTGATTGTGGATTCAACACTGGGCTCTTCCACCAGCAGAGGCTGGAAACGCCGTTCCAGGGCAGCATCGGATTCGATGTATTTTCGATACTCATCCAGTGTGGTGGCTCCGATCAGATGCAGCTCACCTCGAGCGAGCATCGGTTTTAACATATTGCCGGCATCCATGGCACCCTCGGCAGCTCCAGCGCCAACCACGGTGTGCATCTCGTCCAAAAACAGAAGGATCTCTCCGGCCGCCGAGGTGATCTCCTGCAAGACAGCTTTCAGGCGTTCTTCAAATTCGCCCCGGTATTTTGCGCCTGCGACCAGAGCGCCCATATCAAGCTGGATCAAGCGTTTATTTTTGAGGCCTTCCGGAACATCACCGTTAACTATACGCTGGGCCAAACCCTCCACAATGGCAGTTTTTCCCGTTCCAGGCTCACCGATCAAAGCCGGATTGTTTTTGGTCCGCCTGGACAGGATTTGAATCAGACGGCGGGTTTCCTGATCACGGCCGATCACAGGATCCAGTTTTCCCCGCCGAGCCAGATCGGTCAGATTCCGGCCGTATTTTTCAAGAGCCTGGTAAGTGCCTTCTGGCGTCTGATTGGTGACCCGCTGCGATCCGCGGATTTCCATTAAAACTTCGAGTACAGCATCCTTGGTTAAACCAAAACCTTCCAGGCGCGCACCTTCCTGGCTTTCTATTAGCCCAAGCAATATATGTTCAGTTGAGACATATTCATCCCCCATGCCTTTGGCATGGCGTTCAGCGGCGGATAATACATCGGCTGTATTCCGGCTCATGCTAACCCGCACGTTTCCGCCATATACTTTGGGATGGTCGGAAATCTCATCCCAGAGCTCCTGTTTAAGACCATCGGTGCTGCCTGAAATGCGTCTGACAACCGCGCTGACAGTGCCCTCACTCTCCTCGAGCAGGGCGTACAGCAGGTGGGCAGGTTCAATTTCCTGGTGATTTTGATCTTCAGCCAGCCGCTGGGCACGCATAACAGCCTGCTGAGACTTTGAGGTATATTTTTCTAAGTCCATTTTTCCCTATGTATTTCTCCCCCACAGAGCGAGACAACCCGCTCAAGGGGTTGATATTAATGTTAATTATAGCGTCCGAATCTTAGAATGGAATTAGAGAATTATTAATGGAAGGTATGAATTGTCTGTCTGGGAAAATGAATCCGGGTCAAGGCTGCTGGCAAGCTGCCGTCTAATTAACAATAACCTCAAACTCGCCATCACTTACGTGCACCTGCAGCTTCTCCCCACTGCTGGCCTGGCTGACCTGGTATACCGTTGAGCCGTCCTCAGCTGTCAGGATGGCATAACCACGTTTCAGGATCGCCTCTGGATTCAAGGCTGACAGCCTGGCCTGATAGGCGAGGCACACATCCCGGGAGGTTTTCATGACCGCTCCCATCCCCCTGCCCATCCGGCCGTCCAATTCATCCAGGCGCTGGCGTCCATTGCTGATCTGATTTGAAGGGGAGAGCCTGTCGATCTGGGTTGAGAAATTTTCCATCTTCCAGCGTTGATCTGAGATCCTATTTTGAACCGAACGCGCCAATCGATTCCAGGATTCCCCCAAACCAAGCCGCAAATCAGACTGATCGGGAACAGCCAGTTCAGCAGCAGCGGTGGGGGTTGGCGCGCGCAGGTCTGCTACAAAGTCCGTGATTGTAAAATCGGTTTCGTGCCCCACGCCGCTGATCACCGGTACAGGAGATTCAGCCAGGATCCGGGCAACTTTTTCATCGTTAAAGGCCCACAGATCCTCGATCGAGCCGCCTCCCCTGCCGATCAAGATCAGGTCAGGCTCCAGGCGGTACAGCCGCTCCAGTGCAGCGCAGATCTCACCAGGAGCGCTGTCGCCCTGGACGGAAGATGGTGATAAAAGGATCTTCACCAGCGGGTAGCGCCGATTTAATGTGTCTTTCATATCTTGAAAAGCAGCCCCGGAAGGCGAAGTGACGATGCCGATCCGGGTCGGCCAGGGAGGAATGGGGCGCTTTCGGGCTGGATCAAACAAACCTTCCATTTCCAATTGGGTCTTTAAGCGCTGGAACTCCTGGAACAGGGCGCCTTCCCCTTTGGGACGCATAAAATCAACATAAAGTTGATATTGACCGCTCTTTTCATAAACTCCGAGCACGCCGTGGGCTTCTACCTCGAGTCCATTCTGAAGAGCAGTTTTGATCTGGGCGGCCCGATTTTTCCACATCACACACCGCAAAGAGGAGCTCTGGTCTTTCAGTGTGAAATACAGATGTCCCGAAGCAGGACGGGAAAGGTTGGAAATTTCACCCGCCACCCAAAGATCCTGAAGGTTGGCATCCGCCTCCAAAATTCCTTTCAGGTAGTTATTTACTTCTGCGACAGACCAGTATCGCGAAATTCCCGGATCATCCGGTGTGGAAAACATAGGGCTAGTATACTGGCTGATTTCCACCTGAACAAGGTTCGGAAGACACCCCCAAGCGGGATATTCATCCTTGCCCGGCAAATTGAGCCTTCCACTTTCGGGTGATCCTAAATAACACCCTTACTCCCTGTGATACAATTTTTTTGCTATGGAAACCTCGGATCATATCAAGGATATTCTCAATTCTGTCCCGGAACAACCGGGCTGCTACCTGATGAAGGATCAGGCCGGCAAGGTGATCTATATTGGCAAGGCCATTAACCTGCGCCACCGGGTGCGATCCTATTTCCATGCCAGCGCCCAAAAGAATCCCCGCACCAGCCAGCTGGTTTCCAAAATCCGCGATATTGAATGGTTCATTGTCAAATCAGAACTGGAAGCTCTGATCCTGGAAATGAACCTGATCAAGGAATATCAGCCCTTTTTCAATGTCCAGCTCAAGGACGATAAACGCTACCCCTATATCAAGATCCACTGGGCTGATCCTTTTCCAAGGGTCAGCGTCACCCGCAAAGTTAAAAAGGATGGGTCGCGTTATTACGGTCCCTATATCAACGTCTGGGCCGTCAATCAGACCATGGATCTGCTGCGCAAGATCTTTCCATACCTGACCTGCAATCGGACAATCACCGGGGAAGACCAACGCGCCTGCCTGTATTACGATATTCAGCTTTGCACCGCGCCCTGCATCGGGAAGATCAGCCAGGAAGATTACCGGGAGATGATCAAAGAGCTGGGGGCATTCTTGAACGGCAGAACGGAAAACATCATCAAGCGATTGGAAGTGGAAATGCAGCAGGCCTCTGCCGACCTGAAGTATGAACGGGCAGCTCAGCTCCGGGACACCCTGGACGCCGTCCAGCGCATTGTGGAAGAACAGCGCATCATCTCTACCAAATTCACCGATTCGGATGTGATCGCCCTGGCAGACCTTGAAAATGACGCCTGCATCCAGGTCTTTTTCATCCGGGGCGGCAAACTGACAGGACGAGAATATTTCCTGGTGGAAAATATCGATAAAACTGCCGATAAGGATTTGCTTGCGGAAGTCATCAAACAGTTTTATGACCAGGCCCCCACAATTCCACCTGAGATCCTGCTGCCCCGAGAGATCGAGGAAGCTAAAATCATCAACCAGTGGTTGAAAAGCCAAAGAGGCGGCAAAAAAGTAGAGCTGATAGTACCCCGTCGGGGCGAAAAGAAAAAACTGGTCGCCATGGCAGCAGAAAATGCCGCTTCCATGTTAACAGCGCTAAAGACCCAGGAGAATTCCGAACGGGAGCGGGCTGAAGGAGCATTGACTGACCTTCAATCCCAATTGAACCTGAACGCTCCTCCCCTGAGGATCGAGTGCTACGATATTTCCAATACCCAGGGAACAGCCCTGGTGGGAAGCATGGTGGTATTCCTGGAAGGGCGCCCGGAGAATTCCCACTACCGCCAATTCAATATTCGCACCGTGCAAGGACCGGATGATTATGCCAGCATGGACGAGGTATTGAGGCGGCGCTTACAACGCCTGGTGCTTTCCAGTGAAGAGAGGGATAAACCCGGCTGGAAACCCGATCCTTCCTTCAGCGCCCTGCCCGACCTGATCCTGGTCGATGGAGGCAAAGGCCAGTTAAACCGGGCGATAAAGGTCTTGGCAGAATTCGATTTACTGGATACCATACCAGTAGCGGGCCTGGCAAAAAGGTATGAGGAGGTATTTATACCGGGTGAAGAGTATCCAGTGAGCTTTGAAAAGAATTCCCCCGGCCTGCATTTACTGCAGCGTTCCAGGGATGAAGCCCATCGCTTTGCCATCACGGCCCACAGAAAACGCCGCTCCAAAAAGGGATTGGAATCCAGCCTTGAAAAGATACCCGGGGTTGGATCTTCCAGAAGGCAGGAATTATTGAAGAAATTCCATACAATTCAGAATATCCGGGATGCGAGCCTGGAAGAACTCTCTCAAACACCAAAAATAACTNTCAAAATCGCTCAATCNATNAAAAAGCACTTGGAATAANNTNCCTTCGTGCTACAATGAGCAAGAATTGAGATCGAATTACAAATCAGGAGACCTATGTCAAACAGGAAACACCAACAGCGAACCCAGAAGATCGTAATGAGTATTATCGGCATTTTCATCATCCTTGCCATGGTCCTCTCGATGTTCCGCTTCTAAGATCTCAAACAATTTCCCTCCATCTAAATAACAAATAAGGAGCTGGGTATGGTTAAGAACAGATCCTCTCTCTGGTACTGCGCCTTGATCGTGGGCTGGGGTTTTGACGTCCTGTATTGGAAAAAACCGCTCGGGATATCCTTTGCCATTCATGTCCTCTTGTTGNTGGGCNCCTTGATCTTCCTGGCAAAAAGAGAAGGCAAACGCTTATCTCCCAAAAGCATCCCCCTAATCGGACTGGCTTTGTTGTTCAGTTTCCTGGGGTTTATACGGGCGGAACCTTTCACCCGCACCCTGAACCACTTGCTCTCACTGGGTTTCCTGGGATTATTGATCCTTTCCTACCAGGGCGGACGCTGGAAGGAATACAACCTGAGCGATTATATCGTCGGGGCATTTCGGCTGTTCACCAATGGGATCGGCCTGCCTTTCAAACTGATCGCTGAAGCCAAAGAAGAAAAAGAGGATACTGAAGAGGGAGAGAAGGTAAAGGGAGCCGGATGGAAAAAGGCCGCGCCTTACCTGCGGGGAATCCTGCTGGCATTACCAGTTGTAGCTGTTCTGGCTGGCCTGTTATCCGAAGCAGATCCAATCTTCTCCAAATGGCTGGGGGATCTGATCGAGCTCCTGCGCCTGGAAAAACTGCCCGAATATATTCTGCGGCTGGTGTTAATTGGAATTTGGACCTTCCTGCTGGCCGGGCTGCTGCTGCACTCCCTGAGTAAAAGCCAGGAAGAAAAACTGGTCGGCGTCGATCAGCCCTGGCCGCCCCGCTTCCTGGGTTCTACAGAAACCACCATCATCATGGGGGCAGTCAACCTGCTGTTTTTTGCTTTCGTAAGCATCCAATTTAGATATTTCTTTGGGGGAGAGAAGAATATCTCCCTGGATGGATATACTTTTTCTGAATATGCCCGGCGAGGATTTGGCGAGCTGCTGGCAGTAGCGTTTTTCACACTCTTTATCATTATGGTCCTGAGCAGTATTACGGTCAGGAAAGAGAAAAAAGACCGGGTGGTGTTTTCAGCCTTGACCGGCGTGATGACCGCCTTCATCGGCGTGATCCTGGTCTCTTCCCTGCAGCGCCTGGCGCTTTACGAAGCGGCCTATGGGTTCACACGGCTGCGGGCTTATTCCCATCTTTGTGTGATCTGGATCGGGATCCTGTTCCTGGCGATCCTGGTCCTGGAGATCCTGGGTAAACACCGCTATTTCACCCTGGCGTCCCTGGCGGCTGTGGCCGCTTTTGTGCTTACCATGAACGCTGTGAACGTGGATGCGCTCATCGTTAAAAGCAATATCCAGCGCCTGAGCGATCCTGAAGCTATCCTGGACACCAACCTTCTGAAAGACCTGTCTATGGATTCTCTGCCTGCGTTAATTAAGCTGGCAGACGCTCCCAATATCACCGTCCAGGAAAAGATAGAGATCGGGGTAGTTCTGGCCTGTCGGGCTGACGACCTCGAGCAGGACGATTCGGGCTGGCTGAGCTTTACCCTGCCCAATGCCCTGGCTTCCAGGACCCTCCAGGAGAATAGTTCCCTTTGGGAGGATGTGTCCTTAAAAGAAAATGAGTGGGGAGCCAGGTATGCTGATCTGGAATCAGGCGAATTTTACTGCGCTTATTATTACCAGGGATGGGATTGAGAGAAAGCAAAAACTGGCTGATGAAAATCAGCCAGTTTTATTATTAATAATTACCAGTCTACCTGATCCTAAACCTTTTGCAGACGCGGATGGTTGCTAGCTCCCCTATTCTCCAACTTTCGAGCCCCAGGTTGGTTGGCGCATTCCAGAGCCAATTTTTCTTCCAGGGCAAACTCCCGTTCCAGTGCCACCCGGACAAAAGCCGATTTGGTGACCCCGGATTCTTTGGCAGCGTTGGACAGCCGATGATTGAGGAAGTCGCTGAGATGGATCTGGATCTTGCGTGATTTTCCAGGAGTATGGGCAGCCATATCAGACTCCTTTGGGGACCGGCATGTGCAGGACTGATTGGGTTTTCCGGTATTCTTCGATCCAGGGATCGGTGCGAAAGCGCAAGAAGTCCTCATGATTCCAATCCGTGCAGCGCCATTTTCCCCGTTCTTTTTTATGGTAGGTATGAACCATACAAACCGGGCACCAGGAGAATTTAAGTTCTTTTTCCTTCTTCATAGTAACCTCTTTTCTGAAACTGGGTTGGCAGAGGGAGCACAAATCCTAAAAACGTACCTTTCACTCCTGTCTATAGTGCAAGATGTGTGCCGTTTACTCTGCCCTGCCCCCATATCCATGGGTTTCACTAGAGCTAACACCCAGTACTGGGATATTACGGTCGGTAAAAGAAGTAAGTCGATAAAAGAAGTAAGAGGTAAATCGTAAGAAGTAAGTCGGTAAAAGAAGTAAGTCGATTAAGGATTAGAACGATGTAGAGATCAGTGAATACGGTTGGAGTTTATGAGTTAAGNAAATAAACTAAGCGGTCGATTGCGAAGCAACCCCTGTCTTATTATTCCGGTCAATCGCGGGGCGATCCCGGTCGTGGGTGTAACGGACACCCACCCATTTCCCGTTGACTTCAATACACCCGCGTGATAAAATCCAACTCGCAAGTGGGCGTGTAGCTCAATGGTAGAGCAGTAGCCTTTTAAGCTATTGGTTGGGGGTTCGAGCCCCTCCACGCTCATAGAGAAAAATCCCTCGTTTTTTGAGGGATTTTTGCCTAATAGATCATTTTTCCATGCTTACCCCTTGCATATTTTTATTATGAAATATTAATTGAATTTAATTATTCTATTCTTTCGAACCTTTGAGAAAAGCGACCTTCCTCTCCGTCTAGAAAAATAAACACGGCCAATATATTTTTTTGGGAAGCTTGATAACAACACTTAAATTAATTTCTCAACCTGTATAAAACTTGACAGCAGTTACTTTTTTTATAAACATAATTACTATTTCTAGTAGATACCCTTGACAAGAACTTTAGAATTCCATATCATTACGAACTGACCAATATCGCTCAATTTTGGTAAAAGATACAATAAAGTTCTCTAGGTTTTCTCTTGAAATTTTAACAGTGCATAAGGAGTTATTATGAAAGAAATAGTTAACATGATCATGGCAGGTATAAAGTTCAATAAAACCGAAATTGGTGAGGTTGCCAGTGCGAAAAAGAACACAAATGCAGCAGTATTACTGATCGCCTTCTCGGTAATATTGGACACAGTGATCGCTTTCTTCCAAGGGAACGGCGGATCCAGCGGCCTTGGAAGAATGGGCCTTGCCGGATTTGAGGCAGGTATTGCCGAATTGGGAAGCGCACTCATTGGAACGTTTTTAAGTGCATTTATTATGGTATATGTCATTCGTATCTTTAAGGCTAAACCTTCCTTTGACGAAATCTTACGGGTGTACGGCGTTGCCATAATTTGGTCTATCCTGGGAGCTCTTGTTGGATTAATTCTTCCGCCAAATCTTTCTATGCTGACTATCGTATTCTGGCTTGTCTTTAATTTCTCTGTCTTATTCGGTCTGTCTTGGCACACCAAGATTAAAGTTTGGCAATCATTCCTCAGTATTGTGCTTACTTTTGCAGTGATTTTTGGCGTAATGATGCTTTATGGAGTGATCATTGGGTCAGTTTTTGGTTAAAGAATAGAAATGAGTATTATTACCAAAGTTGAGCGATTATTGGTGAAAAACTCAAGAACGTTGTACTAAAAGTTTTTTCAAAAACCGCAAGTGGGCCTGTAGCTCAATGGCAGAGCAGTGGCCTTTTAAGCCATTGGTTTAGCCTGCTAGTACTCTAAAGAGTATGATATTCGAGCCCCTCCCCGGCTCACTCATTTATTTAATTCCCAAGGATGATCCAGGTGACAAATAATAATTCCAAATCAACCTCTACTAAGCGCTGGATCCTGCTCGTATTGATCGTTGTCCTGGCAGGCATCCTGATCTGGGGTATCAGCTGGGCTACCTATGCCCGGCCTCCCCTACCGCAAGCCCTGGCAGCTCTGGAAAGCGATGAGCTCGTCTCGGTGACTGAAGAGCCCTGGCTGACTTTCACCCCCACCGGGGAGATCCAGGCTGCTTTGATCTATTACCCCGGAGGACGGATCGATCCCCGCGGTTACAGCAATATGATGCGTGCCATCGCCGAGAAAGGATATCTAGTTGTGGTGCCCAGCATGCCCATCAATATGGCAATCTTTGACACCAATGCTGCGGAAGAGATCATTTCCTATTATCCTGATGTTGAAAATTGGGCCATCGCCGGGCATTCTGTCGGCGGCACATCAGCTGCCATGTACACTGCCAAGAATCCGGATAAGATCGACGGCCTGGCGATCTGGG
>JGI24024J18818_10000218_pt1 | contig 19659 bp, 16 predicted proteins | sample Cruoilmetagenom2_FD_18818 | JGI IMG/M metagenome (IMG submission 18818) | reverse complement strand
ACCTGATCGAAGGCNCGGTCCAGGGTGACCTGGAAACGGTTTTGCCTCAGGGTTCGTTGCAATCTTCGGGAAATATTCAGATCGGCGGGATAGAGGACCAGACGGGGATCGGGAGACCACCAGAGGATCGGCTCTCCCTTGGAATACCAAGGGAAGACACCCTTGGCGTAGGCCAGCAACAGCCGCTGGACGCTTAAATCGCCGCCCACGGCCAATAATCCCTCATCGATGGCCAGATGGGGGGATGGAAATACCAATTCGGATGAGAGGCGAAAGACAGGCATGAATTCTAACCCGGCCAAACACAACCGGGTTTTCCTACTCGTATCTACCTGTTAAAAATATAGTCTGTGCAAGTCTGTGTGGGTCTGCGGCTAATCATGGGATTTCTGGGCAACTTTGAAGTCACTCCGGCCATGAGCGATTATTTATATTCAAACACCGGCTGATCGTCGGCAATATCGACAAAGACCACCCCACCCTTTTGAAGCTCACCGAAAAGGATCTGGTCCGACAGCGGTTCCTTGAGGTCGGTCTGCATCACCCGGGTCAAGGGCCGGGCACCGTAAGCCGGGTCGTGGCCTTTTTTGGCCAGCCACAACCGCGCTTTCGGTGACAGGATCAGGGATACTTTTTTAGCGGCCAGTTGGTCATTCAACTCGCCGATGAATTTATCCACAATCCGCTCCATGATATCCACATTCAAGGATTTGAAGGTAATGATGTCATCGAGCCGGTTGCGAAATTCCGGGCTGAAAAATTTCTTAATGGCCGCCTGGCTTTTATCCGCCGCATCCTTGCGCTGATCCCCAAATCCGATGGTTCGAGCGCTCATTTCCCGGGAACCGGCGTTGGAGGTCATGATGATAATCACGTTTCTAAAATCGGCTTTGCGGCCATTATTGTCCGTCAGCGTGGCATGATCCAGAATTTGAAGCAGAATATTAAATAGATCGGGGTGCGCTTTTTCGATCTCGTCCAAAAGCAGCACGCTGTGGGGCTGTTTACGGATGCCGTCAGTCAGCAACCCCCCCTGGTCAAAGCCAATATACCCGGGCGGGGCACCGATCAGCCGCGCCACGGCATGTTTTTCCATGTATTCACTCATATCGAATCGAAGGAACTGGATATCCAGCGATCGGGCAATCTGGCGGGCCACCTCCGTTTTACCCACCCCGGTGGGCCCGGTGAATAAAAACGAGCCTACGGGATGCCCCGCGGTCCGCAACCCGGCCCGGGAACGCTTGATGGCCGTTACCAGGGCATTCAGGGCTTCATCTTGACCGAATATCACCGATTTCAACCGGTCTTCCAGAGTTTGAAGCTTTTCCTTATCACTGGTGGTCACATTGACCGCGGGGATGCGGGCCATTTTGGCCACGATTTTTTCGATGTCGACGGGATGAATTTTCCTGCGGCGCGATCCGCCGGAAATACGGATATAGGCACCGGCCTCATCAATCACGTCAATGGCTTTATCCGGCAGATAGCGATCGTTTAAATACTTGCTGGAAAGATCCACGGCCGCCTTCAACGCCGTTTCGGTATAGACGATATCGTGATGGTCTTCGTATCTCGATTTCAGCCCTTTCAGGATTTTGTATGATTCGGATTGAGTGGGTTCGGCAATCTCAATTTTCTCAAACCGTCGCGACAAGGCTCGGTCCTTTTCAAAGTGGTTCTTGTATTCCTCATACGTGGTCGAGCCGATCACCCGCAGCTCACCCGAAGAAAGCGCGGGCTTCAGGATGTTGGACGCATCCATGGTTCCGCCGCTGGTGGCCCCGGCACCGACAATGGTATGAATTTCATCAATAAACAAAATGGCATTCTTCTTTTTCATCAGGGCTGAGATCACCCCTTTTAACCGCTGTTCAAAATCACCGCGAAATTTGGTGCCGGCCAGCATCCCCCCCAGATCAAGCGCATATATTTTAAAATCGGCAAACATTTCGGGCACGTTACCCTCATGAATTTTCAAGGCAAACCCTTCGGCCATGGCGGTTTTGCCGACCCCGGGATCGCCGACGAATACCGGATTATTTTTTCGCCGACGACACAGGACCTGAACGGTTCGTTCCAGTTCCAGCTTGCGGCCGATCAGCGGATCGAGCTTTCCTTCGGCCGCCAACTGGACAAGATCCATGGTGTAATCGGCCAGAGGATCGCTTTTTTTCTTCCGACCACCGGGGGCCTGTTGCGGGGCACTCTCTTTGGGTTGATCCCCGGGTGCACTTGAAACCTGATGGGTAATGTAATTGATTACGTCGAGGCGCGAGATTCCCTGAGAATGTAAGACATACTGGGCATGGGATTCCTTTTCCAGGAATATGGACGCGATGATATCTCCCACGGAGACCTCGCCCTTTTCAGCAGATCGGGCATGGTCCACAGCCCGCTGGATGACACGCTGAAACCCCATGGTCTGTTGCAGAACGTATTCCCGCTCTTTGGGAATATCGGTGATATGTTTATCGAAAAAAGATTCCAGCTCGATTCTAAGACGATCGATGTCGCCGCCGCAGTTTTCGATAATATTGATTCCCGTGTGATTTAACAGAATCGCAAACAGAACATGTTCGACACTAACATATTCATGCCGCCGCTTTTTGGCCTCCCGGACCGCCATTCCGAGTGTTTCACCCAGTTCTTTACTGATCATGATTCGTCTCTCTCCATGATACATTTTAATGGAAAATCGTTTTCCCGGGCCAGATGATGAACCGTATCGACTTTGGTTTCAGCAATTTCATACGGGTACACCCCGCATAAACCCGCCCCTTCCCGATGAACCAAAAGCATGATCCTTTCCGCCTCGCTGTGGGATTTACCGAAAACGTACACCAGGATTTCCACCACAAACGCCATGGTCGTGTAATCGTCGTTTAGCAAAAACACCCGGTACATGGGCGGATGCCGAACCTCATCCTCGGATTCGGTGGCAACATCACCTTCCAGTTCAGGCTCATAGGGGCTCATATTCATGGACAACTTGAATCCCGCCAAAGGCGGGAACATTTTTCAAAGGTCTCCTTGAATGATAATCCGATTCGTCCCTCATGCCGGGATACGTGTTTTTATAAACGTGACCAAGTGCATCTTAGTAATAAATAATCACTCTGATCAGGCTTTGTAAAGAGGGGATACTAAATCAGAGACCTTTGAAAAACGCCCCCTTTTTCCTAATCCCTGCCTGCGCCGAGGCTTTGGCTGGCAGGTCGGCGTCATACTCAAAATTTAATCCTCGATATATTAAATATATTCACCCCAAGGGCACTTCCTGCGGGGCGCCTGAGGTTAAATTTTTCGTCTTCCTTGAACTTGAACGAAATTGAACGTTTTTCAAAGGTCTCGCAGTGCCTACCGACCGCAGCACTTTTTATATTTTTTCCCGCTGCCACAGGGACACGGGGCGTTTCTTCCGACTTTTTTCTCTTTTCGTTTGACCGGTTGACGTTTCGGTGGCTCGGCATCGCCACTGCCGGAAAATACCATATCCTGCTCCCTGGGCTTTTGCATCTCTTCAATTTCTCTAGGAGCGGCGATGGCAATCCGATACAGAATACCCAGCGTTTCCTCGTTTACCCGGTCCATCATGTCGGCAAACATCTCGTACCCCTCTTTCTTATAGACGAGTAACGGATTTTGCTGGGCATATCCCCTCAAGCCGATCCCTTCCTTGAGGTGATCCATGGAAAGGAGGTGGTCTTTCCACATGCTGTCGATGGTCTGGAGTAGAATATAGCGTTCCAAATTCCTGATATCCGCCTCACCGATCTCCGTTTCTTTTTCACGGTAAACTGCCAGGGCCGCTTCGTTAATGAGCCGGACTAATTCCTCCCCATCCAGGTTTTCCAGCGTTTCGTCGTCCGGGGTGCGGAAGTGGAAATTGAATTGTTTGAACACCGCCTTGTCCAGGGCTTTAAAATCCCATTCCTCGGGGGGAACTTTATCTTCGACAATACCATCGGCCAGTATCTCGGCCTTGTCCAGAATCATATCCTCGATATCGGTTTTCAGGCTTTTCCCCATGAGGATCTCGCGCCGCCTGCGGTAAATTACCTCGCGCTGCTGATTCATTACATCGTCGTATTCGAGGAGCTGCTTCCTAATTTCGAAGTTCTGGCCTTCCACCTTACTCTGAGCGTTTTCAATGGCCTTGCTGAGCAGGTTGTGCTCAATGGGTTCCCCCTCCTGCATGCCGAGTTTTTCCATCATTCCGGTCATGCGTTCGCCACCGAAAATACGGAGCAGATCATCATCCATGGCCAGGTAAAACCGCGAAGAGCCGGGATCTCCCTGACGCCCCGCTCGTCCCCTGAGCTGGTTATCGATCCGGCGACTCTCGTGCCGTTCGGTGCCGAGAATCCGCAGACCACCCACTTCAACGACACCCTCGCCGAGAACAATATCCGTACCCCGGCCCGCCATGTTGGTAGAGATGGTCACCGCCCCGGGCTGACCGGCCTGGGCGATGATTTCCGCTTCTTTTTCATGGTTCTTGGCGTTTAAAACATTGTGCGTTATTCCTCTTTTTTTCAGCTTCCGGCTGATATCTTCCGAGACATCGATGGAGATCGTCCCTACCAGCACCGGTTGTCCCTTTTTATTCAATTCGATGATTTCGTTGATGGCAGCCTCGAATTTCTCCCGTTTGGTTTTATATATCGCGTCAGGATCGTCGGCCCGGATCATCGGTTGATTGGTTGGGATTACGACCACATCGAGATTGTAGATCTTTTTAAACTCGGCCGCTTCCGTATCGGCCGTACCGGTCATGCCGGCCAATTTTTCGTACATGCGAAAGTAATTCTGGAACGTAATGGTCGCCAGCGTCTGGTTTTCGTTTTCGATCCGCACCCCTTCCTTGGCCTCCAGGGCCTGATGCAGCCCATCACTGTATCGCCGGCCCGGCATCAGACGCCCGGTGAACTCATCGACAATGATGACTTCTCCATTTTTGACGATATAATCCACGTCCCGCTTGAACAATGCGTGGGCCTTTAAGGCCTGATTGATGTGGTGCAGCAGATCGATATATTTCGGGTCGTACAGATTATCGACCTTGATCAATTTCTCCGCCCGGGCAACCCCTTCCTCGGTCAGGGTCACATTGCGGGCTTTTTCGTCGATAGCGAAATCTTCCTCGCGTTTAAGCCTTGGAATGATTCCATCTACCTGGTAATATAGATGGGTCGCTTTTTCAGCCGGTCCGGAAATAATGAGCGGTGTACGGGATTCGTCGACCAGGATGCTGTCCACTTCGTCCACGATCGCGTAATTGAGCTCGCGCTGCACCAGCGTCTCCCGATCGAATTTCATATTATCCCGCAGATAATCAAACCCGAATTCATTATTGGTTCCATAGGCAATATCCGCATCGTAGGCTATTTTGCGCTCGTCTTCGTCCATGCCGTGAATGATGGTTCCGATACTTAATCCCAAAAACTGGTAAATCTGTCCCATCCATTTCGTATCCCGACCGGCCAGGTAATCGTTCACCGTTATAATATGTACACCTTTCCCGGTCAGGGCATTTAAATACGCCGGTAAGGTGGCCGCCAGGGTCTTGCCCTCGCCGGTCTTCATTTCAGCGATTTTACCCTCGTGAAGAACGATTCCGCCGACGAGCTGGGCATCAAAATGCCGCATGTCGAGGGTACGCAGGGATGCCTCCCTGACTGTGGCGAATGCCTCGGGTAACAGTTCCTCCAGGGATTCACCCTGATTAAACCGTTCTTTTAGGACAGCGGTCTGGCCTTTTAAAGCATCGTCGCTTAAGGCATGAATTTGTTCCTCAAGGGAATTGATCTGATCGACCGTAGTGTCCATCCGCCTCAACTCCCGTTCATTCTTGCTGCCGAAAACCCTGGTTAATAGATTCCCGATCATTTAGAGGATGCTCCTTTTATAAGATTTTAGATTGATATCGTCACCGCATCGGTTTCAAACCGTTTTGCAAACCTTTAATATTTATAAGAGACCTTTGAAAAATGTCAATTTTTATTCAAGTTCATGGAAGACGAAAAATTTAATCCACCAACGATCTTTGGCGGATTAGCCACCCCAGTACGATCTCCCATACCTACGGCGCAGGCAGGGATATNTTGAATATTTCGAGGATTTATCCGCCTCAGGAAGATTAAATTTTGAGCCTCACACCGACCTGCCAGCCAAAGCCTCGGCGCAGGCGGGGATTGGGAAAAAGGAGGCGTTTTCCAATAACCTCTTTATGGTTTAACCAGATTGGCTTATTGGAGGGGAACCTAAATCCGTGAGCGTTACAGTAAAAAATGCCATTAATTTNCGTCACGGATTCAGGGGAANATTAAACAGTTAATTGAGAAAATATTTTTGGGGATTGACCGCTACCCCTTTTTTAAGCACTTCATAATGCACATGCGGACCGGTGCTGCGGCCGGTGTTTCCAACCGTGGCGATCACATCACCTCTTTTCACCCGCGCGCCTTTCTTTTTCACAAGCTTGAAAGCATGGGCGTAACGCGTGGTGTATCCATATCCATGGTCGACAACAACCATTTTACCAAAAGACCCATTCCGTCCGACAAATTTAACAACACCATCGGCAGTCGCCACGATGGGTGAGCCTTTGGGCGCCCCGATATCATGACCCTTGTGGTATTCCCGCTTATTGGTAAACGCGGACCGGCGGTATCCGAATTTCGATGTTGTCCGCCCCTTAACCGGACGAATCGATGGTGTGCAATCCGCCCGTTTCTGTTTTTCCAGGAGTTCCTGAAGCAGGTCTCTGATCTCCTCGCCCTGCCGGATCGATGTCAATTTCAACTGGTCCGCCTGCTGATGCATCTCATCTATCAACTGACCGTGTTTTTTCTTCAAATCGATATTTGTATTAATGTCTTCCGGCAACGGGCCACCCACACCGAAATTCTTTTTCTCTCCCTGGTTTCCTTTTTTATCCCCTTTTTTAGCATCTTTGATATCAGATATCTCTCTCACCCGCGCTTCGTATTCCTTCAACACGAAAAGCTCATCCTTCAGCATGTTGATTTTTTCGGCAAACGCCTGGATCTCCTCCCGCTGGCCGGATATTTCTTCCTGTTGAGAAGCAATACAATCTTCCATTACCTCCATTTCGCCCACGGCCTTATGTAGTTTTCGGTAATCGTAGGTTATATATCCGGCTGAAACCAAACCCACGACAAGAATGCCGATAACAGCCAGCGATAATATTTTTAACGTTTTTTTGGAGGTGACAAATTGACGGGAAGCCGATCCCTGGTGAGTCAAAATAAGAAAGGATATTTTTTCACGCATTGTTGTTCCTTTTTTCATCTCGCTATTATATTGAAATCTGATTCATTCGGCTTTGATATAGCAGGAAGGTTTCTCTTCACTTAAACCGCCAGCCGCCCCAGGAGACCTTTGATAGATTAGCATTTATCAAAAGCCTCCTAACATAGAGTTCGGGTCGCTTCCCAAGACGGCCGGACCGATTTTAACTATTTAGCTAAAAATGGATCAGGCAATCCCCTGGCTGAATTTGAGCGATTTGAGGGTATTTTTCATTAACATGGTGATGGTCATGGGGCCGACACCGCCGGGTACGGGCGTTATCGATCCGGCAATCTCCTTGGCCGCGTCAAAATCGACATCACCGCTGAGGATCGCGATTTTTTTGCCGGTTTTCTCGCTGATCTTTTCACCTATCCGGTTGACGCCCACATCGATGACACAGGCTCCGGGTTTGATCCATTCCGGTTTGACCAGGCCGGGTACACCGGCGGCTACGATGAGGATATCGGCCCGATGGCAATGCGCCGCCAAATCCTGGGTGCGCGTGTGAACCACGGTCACGGTGGAATTGGCCCCCGGCCCTTTCTGGACCATCATATTGGCAATGGGTTTGCCCACAATATTGGAACGCCCTACCACCACGACTTCCGCGCCGCTGGTCTCAACCCCGGCCCGGACAATCATCTCCTGAATACCGGCCGGCGTGCAGGGCGGAAATTTGACCTCGTCGCCCCCAATCATCAACCGGCCTACGTTAATCGGATGAAATCCGTCCACGTCTTTATCCGGGTCAATGGCATTTAATATTTTTTTATCGTCGATATGCTTCGGCAGCGGGAGTTGGACGAGGATGCCGTGGATGCTGTCATCGTTATTGTATTTATCGATGAGAGCCAGCAGGTCCTCCTCGGAGATCGTTTCAGGCTGATTGTCCTGGATCTCCTTGAATCCGAGCCGGTTCGCCGTTTTAATCTTCAAGGTAACATAGGAAATCGAGGCCGGACTTTCCCCCACCAGAATCGTCACCAGACCTGGCACGACACCGTGTTTCTCCTTGATTTCATTTACTTCAGCAGCAATTTCTTCTAGAATTTCCTCCCGGATCTCGGTCCCCTTGATCAATTTTGCGGTCATCTCCTTGCTCCTTTCCCAAAAGCTGGTTAATCGTATAAAAAATAGCTCCTCTTCTATTTTTTTAAATGACACTTAACTATGCGATGGTCAGCTTGATGTCAAGTCCCGTAACCGAATTATTAAATACAACAAACAAACGTTCAATTAAGCCATTTTATAGCGGCCGGGGAACCTCATCAAGGCCGGCAATTTCTTCAACCCCGAACATGAGATTCATGTTCTGAACGGCCTGCCCGGCGGCGCCTTTGCCCAAATTATCAATAGCCGAAATAAGGATCAGCCGGTTACAGCGCCGGTCTATTTTAAAACCGATATCGCAGATATTGGTGCCCTTGACATGAAGGGTATCCGGCAATTGGTCGTCCGTAGCCAATCTGATAAAGGGTTGATTTTCATATGCCTCGGTTAAGCTGCTTTGAATATCTTCTTGCGATACACCCGCATTTAAACCGGCATAGATCGTCGTTAACATGCCCCGGGTCATGGGAACCAGGTGAGGAGTAAAGGTCGCCAGGATCGATTGACCGGCGACATCACTCAGGATCACTTCAATTTCAGGGTTGTGCCGGTGCGCGGCAACTTTGTAAGCCTTAAAGGATCCATTCACCTGACAATAATGGGCAGCCGGCGACAGGCTGCGCCCGGCGCCACTCACACCCGACTTTGAATCGATGACAATACTGTTAGTATCAATCAGGTTATTTTTTATGAGCGGGATCAGCGGCAAAAGCGCACCGGTGGGATAACAGCCCGGATTACCCACAAGCGAGGTGGACCGGATCTGTTCTCGATACACTTCGGATAGACCGTAAACGGCCTGATCCAGCAGGTGGCTGGCCGCATGCGTCTGGTAATGCGCTTCGTAAACGGCCTGATCCTTAAAGCGGAAGTCGGCCGAAAGGTCGACCACCTTTTTATCGTCCGCGATCAGTTTCGGGACGATGGACATGGGTATTTTATGCGGCAATGCCGTAAAAACCACATCGGCTTTTTGGCGAAGTGTTTCCGTGGAGAGGGTTTCACATACCAGTTCGGTACACCCTGCCAGAGAAGGATATACCCGGTCAAATCGGACTCCGGTGTATTGTCTTGAAGTCAGCAGGGTCAGCGCCACCTGCGGATGGCCGGCCAGCAGTCTGACCAGCTCCGCGCCCGCATATCCAGTTGCCCCTACAACGGCCGCTCGAATCATTTTATCACCTAACCCGGATAAACCGGAAAGAATAGCCACAAAGGCACCAAGACACAAACAATAGATGTTTATTATAAATAAACTTCATGTCTGGTGGCGAAAATATCTTGTTGAATAAATCCTTCGCAAACATTATGGGATTTGAATAAATAGGTACTAAAAACTATATATCCGCTGTTGTTGTTTGCGTTGCATAAAAATCACACCCTGTGTACCAGACCCATGGCTGATTTTCAAGTAAACCTGTAAAAACAGTTGGTCTTGACAGTTTCCTCTTTTTCGGGAATCATCCGTCCGGTAACCGGTTTTGATTGAATCTGTAGACGGTAAAGGAATCTTTCCCATGAAGATTATAATAGGCGGCAAGGGCGGCAGCGGCAAAAGCACCATTTCGGTTCTTCTGGCCAAAGCCTTGAGAATTGCCGGCCATTCTGTTTTATTGATCGATGCGGACGAATCAAATCTCAGTCTCCACCGCCTCTTGGGGGGCCCGGCTCCGGAAAACCTGATGAAAGAAATGGGTGGTCGTAAAGGGGTCCGCGAAAAACTGCCACGATCAAAGGCCGCCCCGTCGGATGATCGCCTGTTTGCCAAAGACTTGACCCTGGAGGATCTTCCGGACGGCAGCCTGACCGAGATCGACGGGATCAAGCTGCTGGTGATGGGTAAAATCGAGCATTTTGGTGAGGGCTGCGCCTGTCTGATAGGGTCCTTATCCCGCACCCTGTTGTCGAAACTTAAGGAAAAAGATCATACCTATGTGATCATCGACGCCGAAGCCGGAATTGAACATTTCGGGCGACGTGTGGATGCCGCCTGCGACCTGATCATCGGGGTAGTGGATCCCACCCACGAATCTTTTTTAATGGCCGAACGCATGTCTCAAATGGCCGCCTCAGCCGGTGTTGATATCCGTTACGTACTGAACAAANTGGATCAAAGAGTGGAACACATCATGGCCGCAAACGTCGATTCCACCCGGGTGATTGCCCATATTCCCANCCACGAGGCCATCTTCACGGCCAGCCTAGAAGGNCNTCCCCTGGGAAATGATTCATCCCCTATCCGCGATGTGGTGACTTTCCTTGAATCCTATCAACCGATGACCAAACTGAATGTGATTTAATCATCCACCTACGACAACATCCAGGAACAGGTTATGAATATTGAGAAAACAACCGACGATCCCGACTTCACGATCGCCGAATGGTTCGAAAAGGGTGTTCGGTCTTTTAAAAAACCGGATGGTGTTGCTGCGGTCAGGGCATTTAATAAAGTCATTGATCTGGATCCGGCCTACCGAAATACCGATGGCGATAATCCCTATTTTTATCTTGGCAAAATCATGGAAGTCGAGGGAGATTTGGAAAAAGCGGCAGCCATGTTCACCCGGGCCCTGGCCATCGACCGCTGGGATGAAGAAAGCCTCATCGGACGGGGAAGTTGCTACACCGTTCTAAATCGACATGAGAAAGCCGTGGCCGATTTTAAAAAGGTGCTGAACATCAACCCCAAATACCGACGCGTGCCGGTGGGACAGATTTATTATGTCATCGGCGAAAATTACCGGAAGAAAGGTGACTGGACCGAGGCCTGGAAATGGGGCAAAAAAGCCCTGGCTGAAGACCCTCTTAATCATCGGATCAAGCAGTTGATTGATGAGGCGGCCGCTAAGTTGACTGAATGACGTTGGATTGAACACTTGAACACTTGAACGATAAAATAACTATAGTTCGTTTGACTTGCCATCCGAAGGTACCACCCGGTTTGACAAGAGCGAATTCCCTGTGGTATTCTNAATATATTACCAGCGATAACAAAATTAAAAATCTGTTTTTGGGAATCAAGACAAAGCGAATATAGTTATCATTCAACAATATCATTCAAACTGGTCGGCCAATCCGAATACTTCAAATATAATCGACCGAAACGAACTGCCATTGGGTAATTGCCTATCGCATATATACGTATGTAAAAATTATCCTATATGAATATATTGTTATAATAATCATGGTATATATTTCACAATTTATTGTTCTGTTTCACATCTAATTGATCTAACTTGTTGATATTATAAGAATCGATAAACCCCTTTGATTTTTGCACGATTCTTGCATTTATTTAATAGATTGTTTTTAATTATAGTATCCGAGAAAAAGCCAAACCCGTTGTAAAGCGGGTACGGAAAACCACGGGTCTCTCAGGGCCAAAAGCCACAGAACTAAAGGGGATAGCCGAGTTGCCTTGGAAAAAGGGGTGATTCGGCTTTTTTGTTTTAACCGGGCGTTTATGGATATGGATAATCTGAAAAATGCCACCCGTTGTCGGAAAAAGAGCTAAAAGTAGATTCCGGATACTGGATTGTAATGTCCGGCTTGAATCTAAAGGAATATTGGGTCGGTTCGGAAATCAGATGCATTGTGCTTCGGCAATCAATTTGAGTCCCAACGGCATACAGGTGATTTCCAGTGATATGTTAAAGACTAAAAAACAGTATGATATTGCCATTTACACACGGGTTTTTCGTCAACCTATTTCAACCAAAGGACGGGTTATATGGCAAAAGCCCTATGATGGAAAAGGTGCTAAGCGATACTATCGAGTTGGTTTTGAGTTTACCTATTTCAAAGGACATGCAATGGAGCAACTTGAAGTGCTTGAAATTAGCCCTCATTTACATTAAATTAGGGTGATAACCATAATGGATATGTATAATCTGACCCATGCCACCCACCATCGGAAATAGAGTTAAGGACAGATTCCAGATACTGGACTGTAGTGTCCGAATTGAATCCAAAGGAATATTGGGTCTTTTCGGAAATCAGACGAATTGTGCTTCGCTAATCAATCTGAGTTCCAGTGGTATACAGGTGATTTCAAATGATATGTTAAAGGCTAAAAAACAGTATGATATTGTCATTAACGCGCTGGTTTTTCGTCAACCGATTTCAACCAAAGGACAGGTCGTATGGCAAAAGCCCTATGATGGAAAAGATGCTAAGCGATACTATCGAGTTGGTTTTGAGTTTACCTATTTCAAAGGACATGCGATGGAGCAACTTGAAGCGCTTGAAGTTAATCCTCTTTTACGCGACTTAAGAAATGGTTGATATTAATCGTGTGATTCATAGACACCCTTTTTTATGTGCCTTTCACCTTGGTTAGAAACGTACCTTCCCAATCAACCCAATACATTTTCAATAGCCGTTTTGAATTAAACCGGTCAATCCCTTTTTCCTTCCCAAAAGCCGAACTTGTTTCCCCATCATTTTACAGAAGTGAATTTTGGGTTGAGAGATCGGTATCAAAGCCATGGCCCGACCATTTTCAACGATTCTGGGGCGCTAAATACACGGAAAACCGTCATTTATAGTAAAATCTATAAAGCGACTTACATTATATATGCACCTATGCGGTCGATACTCGAAAGAGCCGGAACATTATATCTCCCCTTATAGGGTTTATAATAAGGATGAGGTGGCTTGATGTTTTATATTTGGAGGAATATTAGGGGGGGAAGATGAAAAGTATTAAGCTCAAATTTTCTAGAGGATCAAAAAAAATGAAAGGACGCACGGGGGACAAAGAACTCAACCGAATAGAAAAAAGAGCCATCGAGGCTTTAGCGATTGTGCCAGTGATTAGGGCGGTGTCCCAAAGAATCGGCCGGAATGAAGCCCTGACCATATTGGAGGAGGTCAATCAGCAAGAAGCCTTCCAGCGCGGCAGGAGCATGGCAGAGGCGATGAAGCAAAATGGCATAGAAGAACTGGTTGATGAGGTGGCCGGATGGGGCCGTGGCGGTATATGGGAAATGGACGTCTTGGAACAAACTCCGACGACCTATTTCTTCAACGTTACCCGCTGCCCTTATTATGAGAAATACCGGGAACTGGAACTGGATGAATGCGGTGTGTATTTTTCCTGCTGCCGGGACGAACCCTTTGCCAGGGGATTCAATCCCCAACTTAGACTTGTGCGGACAAAAACCATCATGGAAGGCGCTGATTATTGTGATTTTCGGTACTATTTGGGAGACAAGTAACTAAAGCACATACTTTTGAATTAGTACCCGCTTTTCAAGACATGGATAAACCAATACTGGCTACTGTATTCTTCAAGATGATGAGGCTCAAGTAGCATTATCCGAAGCTCAACATCCGGAAACCCCGAAAAATTCAACGATACCGGATGTGCCTTTAGTTGCCCCGAATTGAAAGTGTGGTTGTTGAAAAATTCCTGCGATTCGAAAAAATAGTTATAATCGGCCAAAGCTTGCAAAATTAAAGGTTCCAGTGGTACGCTGGGGATGACCAAAGCATATCGGTAATAATTTCATTGTGTTTGATAACTGATAGTTTCTCAATATATCCGGAATCGACTGATATTTGGTTGTCTGGCAACGCATTGCATTTTAAGATGGATTATATTACATAAACGATGATTTCTCCGTATAATCACATGGCAGCGCACTTGAAGATTTTGTTGGAGCCAGGCGAATGTCAAATGAGAAGCCACTTCATGCCCCAACAGAAGGCCGATTGGCCCTATTTCAAGAATTTCTGAAACACCCCCTTCAAATCGGGTCGGTCATCTCAAGTTCTCGTTTCCTCGAGAGCCGCGTTGTGGAGACCTCAGGGATCGATTCAGCCAAGACCATTGTAGAGGCTGTCCTGGCTCTGGAGGCACGACCCGAGCGATACTGCAAGCAATGGGACAGCGTGCCAAACTCCTAAGCATCGAAATCAATCCACATTTACACACCTTGGTGAGCCGCATCGAGGACGGTCGACTCATCGCTCATCGGGGTGACGCTAATGGGTTAAAGGAAATACTTTCGTTTCCGTACACAATCTGGATTCTTTGGCTTCTCCGCTCCCCAAAAGCAAGTTCTTATCATTGTAGAGCTAATAATCGTAGGGTTGAAATTGAAATAGTCAGAGACTGACACGTACAGGTTGCACCTAACTACCAGCGAATTCCAAAAAAAAACAGGTCTGTCTCCTTTTATTAAGGCGGCAGACCTGTTGTGTTTTGGCAAATCAGGTTGTTTCTGGTGGTCTATTCGTTTAGCTCTTCAAGTGCTTTGGGGCTGCGATAGCTGAAATTCCAGCCTGAAGTCGGATATGATTCGATTTCTAGGTCTTTAGGCTCTCCTGTACGGATGGAACTTTCCAGGAGGGTACTTGTTTTTGACCATTTGGCCTCGTCTCCATAGCGATTGATAATAAAGTAGTATTGCGCCTGTGACAGGCTGGCCACAATAAGAATAAGAGCAAAAACACTTCTCAAATTGTCCAACGGCCAAAGCCTGCGTGGTCTGATAATAACTATCCATAACATCAGGCCTGACATTGAGAAGATATAATTATATCGCATCCACCATTTGTAGTAAAACCATACTTGATCAAGCATAAAGAAGGGGAATCCTTGGGGCCGGAAGAAATAGATCATAATCGGAATAGTGAGAATTCCCAGTATGCAGGCACTGATTGAGAAGAGTTGAAGTGGTTTTTCTTCTGCAAACTTTAGGAAGGTGACGATAAGGAGGCATAGAGCGCAGAGGAAGAGGATAGTTCCAGGGATAAATCTAATTATCTCTGTTGTCGTGGTAGTTCCTCCAAACGGATGAAGGAAGAAATAGATGTTGATCGTGTTCATCAAGCCGGTGAGTAAGTCGTTTAATTCAAAACTGATTGTGGTTATAGGAAAAGTGTTTTCTTCCAAAGAGGTGAACAAGAGTTTATTAACTATCAAATGCAGGGTAGAAATGAGTATCGTAAATAACAAGATGATATCACCTCTGTGTCTTTTGAGGGTGCTGAGAACACGGTTGGATGTGAGTTTAGTGTCGGAAATGAGGTTGTACCCAATTCGGACACAAACGGCTGGTATAAAAATCACAACAAGACCTGAAGATAATACAATCAGCCCTGTCCCGAGTAATTCCCAAAAAGTATAGGCAACCTTCGGGTCTTTCAAGACCAGCATACTAAGCAGCATAAAGAGAAAATAATGAGCACTTGGCAGGTTCCCAAGCATCTCATTCATACCGGGTAGCAGGCAAAACAATACACTGAACATGATCCTTGCCATATCTGAAGGAACCAGCCATCTGTAACAAGGGCGAGTGAAATTAGCAGCAACTAAGGCAGCGAGCATATAACAGGCTGTAACTGTGAAGGCTGGAATATATGGGACTGGGGCAAAGCTTACTGCAAGGTTGGCGATAAGACGTGGAAAAACATGCATGTATCCATCATACATAGCAAACAGACTTCTCCAACCATAATGCAGGGCACCACTGACAAATTGGAGCCCACCTTCGGCGAATAATTCAGGGTGTGTAAGTCGGTCCCAGCCACGGTAACCGATAATGATAAAACAGATAATGCACATGATTGGAAATGCATTGTTCCGGAAAAAATTGTTGCTTTGAAAATGGCTGAAAAGTCTCGTATTCAATCCATTAAAAGAAAGTCTGGTTGAAAATATGCTGCAAGCAACTATTGTGCTCAATGCAAAGCTGAGCAGAATATATTTATCATCCAGGTAAAAGCAATCCTCTCTCCACAGACAAGCTGTTCGAGCATGAAATGGAAAGAATAGGAAAAGAACTCCAGGCATAAGTAGGAGCGATAGTTTTTTCAGAATCTCACCCGCGCGCTCGGGGAGCGCATGTTGAACTATTTTAATGGTAAGAAAAGCAAAGAGAAAGCCAGCAACAACTGCCGTAGTTTCTCGAATCGGAATTCCGTAAAAATGTGAATGACGTACTATCCAATTCATCTGTAATGATAAACTAAGAGAAATGAAGAATATATATATTCCAACTGTTTCGGTAAATTTCATATAATAATAACTGGGAGTACCAATGTCCTGCATAAATAGAGGATTGACAGAAAAGGTTTCTGTTATTGAACGGCTGTTCCTAACACACNACCATCTTTTATACAAATAAATAGGCTCTGATCTGGTGCTATCTCACAATTTAAAGGNTCATTATGCGTGATGTGAATGGGTTTTAATGATAAAAATTAACCTGCCGCTTTGACTTAAATCCGCCACACGCTCTGGATTTAAGCCACCGGATAGGCAAAAACTACAAATTCAGATGGTTAACTACGAATTGTTGTCCTTGCCGCTATACTTAATTGAAGTGTTGCACAACGTATTGTTTCAGGTTTTGGATGAACAATAATTCCCGCGGCGCCGGCATAAGCAATAGCACATCCCATGAGAAACCGTCGCTACTATCCCTGCCCGTTGGGCCGCACGACAAAATGCATCTCCACGGATGTGGACAGCCCAAGAATATGGGCCAGATCCAAATAGACCTGCAAACAACACAATACCGCTCTACACCCTAATCCTGTATACGATATTTTATCCTTTTTGTTCAATCCGGCAATCATATTGCCGTTGAATACGGTTTTGTTCCTGACTGCCAAAGATGGGATGACCCATGCCGGAATCCGTATACCACCAGCTCAATCCTCAAAGTTCGCCGTATTACCGATGCGTAGAAGATCACTTTGAAATGTTCGAGATGGTCTATGAGGATTGGTATGAACGGCAATACGGTTTCTTTCGTCCTTACGTCAATCGGGTCATTTACCGTTATCTGGACTCCGGAATCCTGAAAAACAGTTTTGTCAGGGTACGCTGTGGTGATCGTGGTCATAAATACCTCTTGGCATTTTCATGCAAACATCGCCATTTTTGTCCGTCTTGTCATCTGAAACGCGTGGTGGAATTTGGTACGTGGTTGGGCCGGAAAGTGATAAAAGCGGTCCCCCATCAGCATGCGGTGCTCAGCATCCCGAAAAACCTGAGACGGTATATTTTTACGACCGCAAGCTGCTTTCGGAATTGAGTCGCTGCGGCTGGGGGGCGCTGAAAACCCTTTACACAATCGGTCTGCGGGATTAAAAGGCGGTGCCCGGTGCTGTTGTCGCCATTCAGACGTTCGGGGATTTGACACAAAGGGTTTCATCCCCACCTGCATATACTGGTTTCAGACGGTTATTTCTGCCAAAACGGCATGTTTTCCGCTTCTCCGGCTGTTGACACCAAAACTCTGGCGCAAATATTCCGGTCTTTGTTTTATTTTTTGCTCCTTTTTGTTATTGTGCTGAGTATCATGTATTTACGTTTTTTTTTCCAACCTTTCAAGCAACATCGACTTTTGGCATGGGGTGCAGCCCTGGCCCTGTGGCTAACTCTTGTCGTTCCCTGTCACAGCACAGAACCGGAAAACATTGCCCTCCTTGCCTGGGGCAAAAGGACGGGAAGCGATTATGATATCCATTTCAGCCGACAGTCTGTTAATGGACAATGGTCGGATCCTGTCGTGATCGCCTCATCAGACAACCTTGAAATCCTGCCGACGATGGGGAGCAATGCTGAAGGAATAATCTGGATCGTATGGAATGAATTGACTACTGAGGGCGGACAGCTGCGTTTTCGTCATTTCCGGAACGGGTTTTGGCAACCGGCCGAGACCATTCAGACTGATACCACGGAAGATATGGCCCCTTCCCTGATTATCGATGGCCATGATGTTCCTTGGCTTGTGTGGGCAGGATTTAACGGTGATGACGACATCTACTATTCCCGCTGGAACGGCACTGGATGGGATCTCCCGAAGATGGTCAACAATGACGACGACTGGCCCGATATCCTGCCTCGGCTTTCCCTTGATGAGAAAGAGATGCCCAGGGTCGTCTGGTCCGGATACAACGGAGATCACTATGTTAATTATGTGAACTACTGGGATGGAAGCCAGTGGATTCTGGAACAGGAACTGGCAGGGAAGACCTCCTTCGTCCGGGCCGGAGCGGATAGCTCACTGCATAATCAACTGCCTGATTTCCTCGCCAGTACGGATCAGGCCGTTCTGTACATCAAGGAAATCAACAATAGAGCTCGTGTGCTACATCGTGAGGAGCTGCAATGATGACCCGGTCTATTTTTTTCCTACTCCTGGCATCTCTCAGCGGCTGCCTGGCCGGATGGGCCCATGCTGATCACTTTGCTGTCCTGGCCTTTGGCGATAGTATTACCAATGGGTATAAAACCAATTGCTCTGGCTCAATATGGCACACGAACAGCTATTGTTCGTATCTGGAGGGACAGTTCAGTTCACGCAGCAGTCATACCGCATCAGTATATAAAAACGGTGAGGACGGTGAGCTAAGCAGCGCAGGTGTCAATCGGATCGGGTCGGTCCTGGGTTCGGGGTGGGCTGATTTTATTTTAATCATGGAGGGAGCAAACGACTGGTATCACGGCGTAAGCTCGGGCACTGTCAAGGCCAACATTTCCATTATGGTCGATAGGAGCCGTAATCTAGGCGTGACACCCGTGCTCGGTACCGTGACCCCAGTTCAATATGGCAACTTGCCGACAACCATTAATGTAGCAATCAAGCAACTTGCCAGTGAAAAGCATGTACTTTTGGCCGATCAAGGTACTGCCATCCACACAAGTTGGCCCAGTTACACACTCTGTGACGGCCTGCATCTCAACGACTCAGGTGATGCGAAATTGGCCGAGACCTGGATGAACGCCTTGTTAAATGACCCCAGGGTATTCGTTCCAGCACCTTCGGTGACAACCGGTTCTGCAACCCGTGTCATGCCGACCTCGGCCCTGTTGACCGGTCAAGTCAACCCCAACGGAGAGGTGACCACCTACTGGTTTGCTTACGGGGAAACGGAAGACTATACCAATGAGACTTCCCGCATGGACGCAGGGGCGGGAACTGACAACATCTCGGTCAGTGCATCAGTTACAGAGCTGCTTCCAATAACAACCTATCACTTCAAACTGATGGCGACCAGCATAGGCGGAACAGTATCCGGTACGGACATGACCCTAAGGACCCCAGCAGTAATTATCCCTGTGCTTACCCCGCTTCTGATGGTAGATGAATAGCCATAATTTGTGACCACCAAATTTTTGATTTTGTTGCTATTTGACCATCAGCCCGTTGAGTGCAGCCATAATTTCATTCTCTGAATACGGCAAATATGACGAGGTTGCAAAAATTG
>JGI24024J18818_10000217_pt1 | contig 19659 bp, 21 predicted proteins | sample Cruoilmetagenom2_FD_18818 | JGI IMG/M metagenome (IMG submission 18818) | reverse complement strand
TACGTATAATTAAACTAGGAAATCGTCAAGGAGATAATGCTCCAATGGCTATGGTTGAATTAGTTGATTATAATACAACTTATAATCCAAACAGTAAAAAGAAAAAGAAAACAACGCGTAGAAGAAGTAAATCAAAAGCTTCAGAAACTAAGNTTGAAAATACTGTTGAAGAAAAAGAAGATAATTAATGTTAATTATTAATTCATAAAAAAAAGGATAAGCTAATTTTTTTAGTTTATCCTTTTTTTCAATATAATAAAGGTTAATGAAAATAAATTTTAAAATAATTATTATATTCATTTTTTTATATAATAGTTTAAATGCTCAAAGAATTTCAATAAATCGAATTGAAAGTAGATTGATTACAAATGAGGGAGAAGAATTTATTGGAATAATAAAAGATAAAAATAGAGATTTATATACTTTTTCTAAATGGAATAATAGTGGAGTTATGTTTGTTAAAAATAAAAGATATACGATTTCAAATATAAATTTTGATGTAACTACTAACTCATTTGAAAGTAGAATTAGTAGAGAAAAATATTTTTCTTATAAAAATTCTGAATTAGATTCTGTTTTTATTAATAATCTTTTGTTTAAAAAGGTTGGCAATGCATTTTATGAAGTTTTATTTGAAAAAGGGAAATTTATGTTTCTTAAAAAACATGATGTTATTTTTCAAAAAGGAATTGAAAATAGGATAGATGGCTCCGTAGGAAACTCTAAGGCATTAAAATCATTTAAATATTTAATAGTTGCTAATAAAAAATATAAAAAGATAGAATTAAATAAAAATAGCGTACTTGGTCTATTTGAAGATAAAAATCAAAGAGACTCCATTATAAATTTTATAAAGGAAAATAGGCTATCCTATAAAGAAATTAAAGATATAATTAAAATTTTTAGGTTTATGCTTAATAATTCAGATTCTTTAAGTTGAAATTAAGTTATAAAGAATAACACGTAATCTAATAATTCTGAATAAGCAGTGAAATACAAACAACCACAAAAAGCTATTTTATTACTAGAAGATGGAACCATTTTTGAAGGAACATCTATTGGAAAAGAGGGAACTGCATTTGGTGAAATTTGTTTTAATACAGGTGTAACTGGTTATCAAGAAGTTTTTACGGACCCTTCCTATTTTGGTCAAATAATGCTTACTACAAATGCGCATATTGGAAATTATGGCGTTAATAATAATGAAAATGAATCCGATACCGTTAAAATAGCAGGTTTAGTTTGTAAAAATTTTAATTTCAATCCTTCCAGAGATAATTCAGATGATTCTTTAGAAAACTATTTTAAAGAACATGAAGTAATGGCAGTTCAAAATATAGACACGCGTGCTGTTGTTAGATATATTAGAGATAAAGGAGCAATGAATGCTGTTATTTCTACGGATACCGATATTCAAAAATTAAAAGAAAAATTAAAACTTGTTCCATCAATGGATGGATTAGAGTTGGCATCAAAAGTTTCCACCAAAAAACCTTACTTTTATGGGAATGCAGATGCAACCTATAAAATTGCAGCGCTTGATATTGGTATAAAAAAAAGTATTCTTAAAAATTTGGCAATAAGAGATTGTTATATTAAAGTATTTCCTTACAATGCGATTTTTAAAGATTTAGAATCTTTTAAACCAGATGGTTATTTTTTATCTAATGGACCAGGAGATCCAACTCCTTTAAAAGAAGCGCAAGAACTTACTCGTGAAATTTTAAAAAGAGATTTACCTTTATTTGGTATTTGTTTAGGACATCAAATAATTGCACTTGCAAATGGTATTTCAACCTATAAAATGCATAATGGACATAGAGGTATAAATCATCCTGTAAAAAACTTACTAACTGGTAAAGGGGAAATAACTTCTCAAAATCATGGTTTCGTAGTAAATAAAGAGGAAGTTGAAAATAATAAGGATATTGAAATAACTCATGTGCATTTAAATGATAATACTTTATCAGGCATGAAAATAAAAAATAAAAACTGTTTTTCGGTACAATATCATCCAGAAGCAAATCCTGGACCGCATGATTCATCTTATTTATTTGACCAATTTATTGAGAATATTAAGGCATCAAAAAAGTAAGTTATATTCAGTTAACATAATAAATTTGCGATTATATAGAATTTTAAAAACGAAAACGTTATCGTATTTCAATATTCATTATATGGTAAAGTCGTACTTTATTTTGTAACTTTGAGGTACGAAAAAAATAATTTAAAATCATAAAAAAATGAGTATAATTTTAAGTGTTCATGCGCGTCAAATTTTTGATTCAAGAGGAAATCCAACTGTTGAAGTTGATGTGGTGACTGAAAACGGAGTTTTGGGTAGAGCAGCAGTGCCATCAGGCGCTTCAACAGGTGAACATGAAGCTGTAGAACTTAGAGATGGAGAAAGTGATTACATGGGAAAAGGAGTTTTAACTGCTGTAAATAATGTAAATACAATAATTGCACCTGAAATAGTAGGTTATTCAATTTTTGAACAAAATGAAATTGATAATTTTTTAATAGAACTAGATGGCACACCAAATAAAGCCAAATTAGGTGCTAATGCTATATTAGGAGTTTCACTTGCAGTTGCAAAAGCTGCCGCAAATGAATTAAACATGCCATTGTACAGATATATTGGAGGAGTTAGTGCAAATACATTGCCTGTACCAATGATGAATATTGTAAATGGTGGTTCTCACTCTGATGCTCCTATTGCTTTTCAAGAGTTTATGATTATGCCTATTATGGCTAAAAACTTCACTCAAGCAATAAAAATGGGAACAGAAATTTTCCATAACCTTAAAAAGGTTTTAAAAGATAGAGGTTTAAGTACTGCAGTTGGAGATGAAGGAGGTTTTGCTCCGAATTTTGAAGGAATTGAAGATGCATTGGAAACTATTATAAAAGCAATTACTAAAGCAGGTTATAAAGCTGGTGAAGAAGTTAAGATAGCATTAGATCCAGCATCCTCAGAATTTTATATTGATGGTAAATACGACTATAGAAAATTTGAAGGAGCAAATGGAGCAATTAGAAATTCATCTGAGCAAGTAGCTTATTTAAAAGAATTATCTGAAAATTACCCTATTATTTCAATTGAAGATGGAATGGCTGAAGATGATTGGGAAGGATGGAAATTATTACAAGATACTATTGGAGATAAAGTTCAAATTGTAGGAGATGACTTATTTGTTACTAATGTTGAAAGACTTGAACGAGGTATTAAAGAAGGCTCTGCAAATTCTATTTTAATTAAACTAAACCAAATTGGTACGTTAACTGAAACTATTGCTGCTATTAACATGGCACATAATGCAGGTTATACTTGTGTTATTTCTCATAGATCTGGAGAAACAGAAGATACTACTATCGCTGATTTAGCTGTTGCATTAAATACAGGCCAAATTAAAACTGGTTCTGCTTCAAGAACCGATAGAATAGCAAAATACAATCAATTACTTAGAATTGAAGAAGAATTGGGTGAAACTGCATATTTTCCACAAATAAAAGCGTTTAAAATCTAATATTCAGCACATTAAATAATTAAAAAGCCAATATCAATTTAGATATTGGCTTTTTTATATACAATAATTTAATGAGGCTATTAGTAGCAAAAGTTACTGTATTTAATATCCTTATATGATATTTATCATCTTTTTTCAATAGATAACTTCTTAACTTTGAGAAGATTGAATAAAAATAACATAAAAAAAGATATAATTATGAGTGCTTTAAAAGACAAATTGTATGAAAAGATTCAGGAACAACGACCTAAAACTACCAAGTTAGTTAAAGAATTCGGCGATAAAATAGTTGATCAGGTTAAAGTATCTCAAATCATTGGAGGAATGCGTGGTATCAAAAGTTTAGTTACAGATATTTCTTATTTAGATCCAATGGAAGGTATTAGATATCGGGGTTATACTTTGCCTGAAGTTTTAGAAAAATTACCAAAGCCAAAAGGTGCAGAAATGCCTTATGTTGAAGGTTTATACTATTTATTACTTACCGGAGATATGCCTACTCAAAAAGAAGTAGAAGATTTAATGATAGATTTTAATAATAGAAGAACTATTCCTCAATATGTAAGAGATGTAATTGATGCATTTCCAAGCGAAAGTAGTCCAATGGCAATTTTGTCTGCTGCAGTAATGAGTTTAGAAAGAGAATCTCTTTTTAACGTAAAATACAAGCAAGGAATGAGTAAAATGGATTATTGGGATGCAACTTATGAAGATGCCACTAATTTATTAGCTAAAATGCCTTTAATTGGAGCATACATTTATAATAAATTATATCATCCTGAAAAAGGACATAGATTTCCAGATCCAACATTAGATTTAGGAGCAAATTTTGCTTACATGATGGGAAAAGATAAACCTTATGATGATGTTTCAAGAATGTATTTTATTATTCATGCCGATCACGAAAGCGGAAACGTTAGCGCACATACTGGGCATTTAGTTGCAAGCTCATTATCTGATGTATATTATGCAAATTCAGCTATGATTAATGGTTTAGCTGGTCCTTTACATGGTTTAGCTAATCAAGAAGTATTGCGTTGGTTACAAGGATTAAGAAATCAAATGGGAGGAAAATTACCATCTGAAGAAGAAATGAAAAAATATGTTTGGGATACTTTAAATAGTGGACAAGTTATACCTGGGTACGGTCATGCAGTTTTGCGTAAAACAGATCCTAGATATGCTGTTCAAAGAGAATTCTGTTTAAAACATTTGCCAAAAGATGATTTATTTAAATATGTAGATGCATTATATAAAGTGGTTCCAGATATTTTAAGAGAACATGGAAAAGCTAAAAACCCTTGGCCAAATGTAGATGCACAATCAGGTGTAGTTCAATGGCATTATGGTGTTACTCAATTTGATTTTTACACAGTATTATTTGCAATTGGTAGATCATTTGGTGTTTTATCAAACATTATTTGGGATAGAGCTTTAGGTTATTCTTTAGAAAGACCAAAATCTTTAACCACAAAAATGATTGAAGATATGGTTAAGGCCAATTAGTTTAAATTAATTTATTAAAAAAAACATCACTTTTAGTGATGTTTTTTTTTTGCTTTAAAACTAAATCTATATTTTAAAAAGAGCTTTAAATTTCGTATTTTCGTGAAAATTAATAATTCAAATAAAAGGAATAGAAATGAGCGAAAAAGCAATATTAGAAATAGATGGTAAAAAATTTGAGTTTCCAATTATACGAGGTACAGAGAATGAAGTTTCTATTGATATAAAATCATTAAGAAGTGCAACTGGAGGTGTAATTACTCTAGATTCTGGATTTAAAAATACGGGTTCATGTAAAAGTGCAATTACTTTTTTAAACGGAGAAGAAGGTGTTTTACGCTATAGAGGTTATGCTATAGAGGATTTGGCAGAAAACTCTAATTTTTTAGAAGTAGCTTATTTAATTATTTTTGGAAATTTACCAAGTAAGGAACAGTTTGTAAAATTTGAAAATGATATTAAAAGTGAATCATTGTTGAATGAAGAAATAAAAAACATTATAGATGGGTTTCCAAAAGTAGCTCATCCAATGGGAATGCTTTCCTCTTTAACAAGTGCATTAACAGCATTTAATCCAGTAACTGTTGATATTAATTCTGAAAAAGAATTATATCATGCAGTTGTAAAAATACTAGGTAAATTTCCGGTATTAGCGGCTTGGGCACATAGTAAAAATAAAGGAACTCCTTTAAACTATTCTGATAATTCTTTAGATTATATTTCAAATATCATGCAAATGTTATTTAGAATTCCTACTGAAAAATATAGATTAAATCCAATAACTGTTGAAGCCTTAGATAAACTTTTAATTCTTCATGAAGACCATGAACAAAACTGTTCTACATCTACCGTTAGAATTGTTGGTTCTTCTGAAGCTGGCTTATTTGCATCTATTTCCGCAGGTGTTTCTGCTTTATGGGGAAGATTACATGGTGGAGCAAACCAAGCAGTGATTGAAATGTTAGAGCAAATTGAAAAAGACGGAGGCGATGTTGAAAAATACATTTTAAAAGCAAAAGATAAAAATGATTCTTTCCGTTTAATGGGGTTTGGTCATAGAGTTTATAAAAATTTCGATCCAAGAGCCAGAATTATAAAATCGTATGCTGATGAAGTTTTAAAAGATTTAAATATTAATGATCCCGCTTTAAAAATTGCAAAACATTTAGAAGAAGTAGCATTAAAAGATGAATACTTTGTAAGTAGGAAATTATATCCAAATGTCGATTTTTATTCAGGAATTATTTATAGAGCATTGGGTATTCCATCAGAAATGTTTACAGTAATGTTTGCTATTGGTCGTTTACCTGGTTGGATTGCTCAATGGAGAGAAATGCGTTTAAATCATGAGCCAATTGGACGCCCACGTCAATTATATATTGGTGAAAACTTAAGAAAATACACTTCAATTAATAATAGATAACTAGATTGAAAAGCCAATGAATTTTGGCTTTTTTTAGGTTGTAAACTCTAATTTGTAAAGCTATTTTTATATAAAATGAATACCGTACCCCTAAAAATTATAAATGAAACAGCAAAGTTAAAATCGGTGATTTTAGGAATTGCTAATGACAATGGCCCAATTCCAAAACCAGAAGATTGTTACGATCCAAAATCCAAGCAGCATGTGTTAGAAGGAACGTACCCAGCTGAAAAAGACATGATTACTGAAATGGATGCTTTTAATACGGTGTTAATTAAACATAAAGTTAAAGTATATCGACCTGAAATATTAGAAAATGTAAATCAAATTTTTACTCGAGATATTGGTTTTGTAATTGATGATTTATTTTTTAAATCAAATATTTTACCTGATAGAATTAATGAATTACAGGCTATTGAGAACGTTTTAAGCAAATTAACCCAACTAAAATAATCACTCTTCCAGAAGAAGTACATGTGGAAGGAGGCGATATTATGCCTTGGAATGAGCATTTGTTTATTGGAACATATACCGCTTTAGATTACCCCGATCAAATTACGGCTCGTACCAATAAAGCCGCAGTTGATTATTTTATCAAAAAGTTTTCTAATAAAAAAGTCAAATCCTTTGAATTGCGTAAATCTACCAACCCAAAAGAAAATGCTTTACATTTAGATTGTTGTTTTCAACCTGTTGGGAAAAATAAAGCAATACTTCATAAAAATGGATTTTTATTAGAAGAAGATTATAATTATTTAGTGAATTTGTTTGGGAAAAATAATATTTTTGAAATTACTAAAGATGAAATGTACAATATGAATTCCAATGTGTTTTCTATTTCTGAAAGTGTGGTGGTTTCTGAACAAAATTTTACCAGATTAAACACTTGGTTACGAAATAATGGAATTACTGTTGAAGAAATTCCTTATTCTGAAATTGCTAAACAAGAAGGTTTATTACGTTGTTCTACATTACCATTAGAAAGAGCTTAAAAATATAATTAAAATGAAACAAGCTACCAATACCATATTAATGATTCAACCAGTTGCTTTTAGAATGAATGAGCAAACTGCTGTTAATAATTATTATCAAAAAGTGTTAGATAATATATTGCCTTCTACCGTTCAAAGTAAGGCGAAAGATGAGTTTGATAATTTTGTGAATAAACTTAAAAACGTTGGTGTAAATGTTGTTGTAGTTGAAGACACCTTAGAGCCAAATACACCAGATTCTATTTTTCCAAATAATTGGGTTTCTTTTCATAAAAATGGAACTGTTGGCTTATATCCAATGTTTGCTGAAAACAGACGTTTAGAACGTAGAGATGATATTTTTGATAAGCTAGAAGAGAAGGGATATCAAATTAATAATTTTATAGATTATACTTCTGCGGAGGAAGAAGATTTATTTTTAGAAGGAACTGGAAGTTTAGTTTTAGACAGGGTAAATAGAAAAGCATATTGCGCATTATCACCTAGAGCTGATGAAGATTTGCTGATTGAATTTTGCGAAGATTTTGAATACACACCAGTAATTTTTAAAGCATATCAAACGGTTGATAAGCAACGAATGGTAATTTATCATACTAATGTAATGATGTGTGTTGCACCTGATTTTGCAGTAGTATGTTTATCTTGTATTGATGATAAAAAAGAACGTAAAAATTTGATTGCTCAGTTAAAAGAAGATGGAAAAGAAATAATTGACATAACAGAAAAACAAGTAAATAATTTTGCAGGAAATATGTTGTCTGTTGTTGGCGAAAACAATAAAGAATATATTGTTATGAGCGAAACAGCCTATACATGTTTAACAAAAAATCAGATTAGCTCTTTAGAAAAGTTTGCAACCATTTTATATAGTAATGCTGATACTATTGAAGCTTGTGGAGGAGGAAGTGTTAGATGTATGATGGCAGAAGTTTTTTTACCTAAAATTTTATAATTTAATATTTGTATTTTTAAAGCATGCTTTCAAAAAAGACAAAATATGGTTTAAAGGCGTTAAGTTATTTAGCAAGTAAAAAAGAAAATACACCAGTATTAATTTCAGAAATTGCAACTTCTGAAAATATTTCGAAAAAATTTTTAGAAAGTATTTTGTTAAGCTTAAAGAAAAGCGGAATTTTGGCTTCTAAAAAAGGAAAGGGTGGAGGTTATTATTTGAGTCAAAATCCTGATGATATTAAGGTTTCCTCACTTATTCGAATTTTAGAAGGTCCAATAGCAATGCTTCCTTGTGTTAGCTTAAATCATTATGAACGATGTAACGATTGCACCAACGAAGAAGAATGTAGTTTAAATATACTTATGGCTGAAGTTAGAGACAGCACCTTAAAAATATTAGAAAATAAAACTTTATCCGATTTTAAATGCGGTAGCTAAAAAAGGCCTAATTGAAAATTTATAAAAAAAAACTTTATAATATAACTGAGCCTGTTAAAATTAACTTTAATTATAAATTAAATTATTTCGACAGGCTCAATAGGTTTTATAAGCTAAACTTTTAGATGTTTTTCTGTTTAAATTTAATCTAAAACAGGAATTTTAATATTAAATAAGTTATTTTTTAAATTTTCTAAATCACTTAATAAAACTTCTTTATTTGTTTCAAAATAATGTTTTGATTCTGAAAATAATTTCTGATAATAGTCAATTCCATCATTTAAATTATTTTGAAAATTGTTTAAGTATTTTTGATTTTTAACGGTAATGGTATCCTTAAATTCATCTACCTTATTTGAAAAATAATCAATATACATAGTTAGTTCTTTAATAAACATATGTGGACGATTATCACTACCCAAAACATTCGCTTTTCCGTAAATATGATTCACCATTTCTTTTAGAGAAATTTCCTTTGAAAAATAAGCTATATTTGGTCCTGGGCAAATTGCAACGCCTTGCTTTTGACCTTTCTTTTTAATGTCATATTCCATAATAGCTGAGTTCGCAAGCCCTTCACAAAGGCAGGCTTTATCCGTAATTTTGGCAGCTTTGGCTTTATGTTCATTTAAACTTAAATCCGCTTTTTTTAATTCCTCTAATTTTATTGTTTGGTATTTTTTTGAGGCAGTACAAATTGCCTTTTCAGAATAATCTGTATTTGAAATTAAAAACTTTTTAGGACAAGAACTTCCTGCTTTATTATTAGCGATTCTTTCTTTTTTAAAGATTTCATTAGAGTTTCCTTTAAGGCTATTAAATGGAACCCCTAAAGGAGAAATATTGCTTAGATATAAATCTTTTTCTTTCGCCTCTTTTAAAGCTTTTAAAGTTGGTTTATCTACCGTAGTTGCTTCTGGAACAAGTAAAAATGGAGAACCCCATCCTACGGAATCAACGTTGTAATTATTCAATAAAAATTCATGTTCTTCAGAAGTACCAACACCACCTTGCACCGTAATTTTTAATTCTAATGGAGTATCTGGAAAATGTTTTCCTTTATTTTTTAATGCAGATACTAAAATAGTATGCACTTCAGTAACTAAACTTTCTTTGTTAATTTTAAACTCCTCTAAAATTGGTCCCATTAAATAACCATCAGAAGCAAAAGCATGTCCACCACAATTAAGCCCTGATTCTACTCTATATTCTGAAACCCATAATCCTTTTTTAGCTAAAAATTTACCTTGTATAATGGCAGATCTATAATCACTTACTTTTAAAATTATTTTTTTGTTTAAAATATTCTTTTTATTTGGAAAAAAATCTTTGAAATTTTCAAAATAACTGTACAATCGTGGGTTCATTCCAGCAGATAGTACTACAGATGACTTTAAATTACTATTTGCAAATCCTCTTAAAGCGGCATGAGCATCATTAAATTCAGTTGGTAATATTTTACCTTTAGCATAATTAAATTTATCTAACTTGGTCATAATATTAACATCAATATTTCCAGGAGATAAATTATTTTGAACCCAATTAGAAATGTCAGATTTAAAATCGGCATTATCAAAATAATCAAAGAAATCTTTTTTTACATTTGAAATGTCGGGTAACAATTCTAGATATTTTTCAAAATCACTTCTTTTTTCTGTAATATTATTCTTTAAAACCTCAAATTTCTGTTTAACAATAGAATCAACCGTATTTAAGTACGAGGAAATTCTTTTTGCTCTATAATCTTCTACTTTATTAGAAATAGAATTAAATGGGATTTTAAATTTATTAGAATAGAATTCATTCATTTTTTCAATTAGAACATCATCAACAATAGAAATAACTGAAGAAATTCCATATTTTGCAATTTTAATAGGGCTATCAATAGTAAAGGCTAATCCCATTACCGGAATATGAAAGTTGTGTATTGATTTTTTAAGTTGCATAAAAATTTTATAAAATTAGTGGCAAAAGTACTCAACCTAAATCAAATAACCGTGATGGTTGTCATAATTAACATAGTTTTGTTAAAAAAATTAACATAGTTTTATAAAAAAGCCAGTCCAAAATTAATTGAACTGGCTTTAACAATTTAAATATTTAAATTGGAATTAGCTTTCGGTTATATTGCCTCCAGAAGAAGCTTCTTTATTAATTTCTTTAGGATTTCCTTCATAAACTACACTGCCACCACTACTTGCTTTTGCAGTTAATTTTCCTGAAACATCCACTTTAATATTTGCTCCACTACTTGCTTTTGCAGATACATTAATACTGGATAACTCATCGGCATCAATAGAGCTTCCACTACTTGCTTTTGCTGAAAAAGTATTGGTTTTTCCATATAATTTTAAAGTAGAGCCACTTGATGAGGCACTTACTACATCATTAGCATTTATATTAATTTTAACAGAACTTCCACTGCTTGTATGAACTTGTAAATTATTAGATTGCCAAGTGTTTTCCGTTTTAACCGAAGAACCACTGGAAGCTTCAATACCTGAGATGTTATTTGTTGTTAAGTAAACATTTCGTGCTTTTGCTTTGTATACATTTTTTTTGAAATAAATTTTTAACTGGTTATTTTGCACTTCAGTAATTAATAAATCCATTATATTTTCATCAGCCTCAACTTTTAAACTCGTTGTGTTTCCTTGAGTTAAGTATAAACTTATTCCTTGTTGAATTTCAATTTTTTCAAATTTTGACGAAATGTTTCTGCTTTCACTGATAACATTTCTGTTACCTTTTATCCCCATAATTCCATCCATAAAACAAGAAGAAGTAATAAATAGAATTACAAGCATTGCAATAATTTTGGTTGTTGTTTTCATACGTTAGAATTTTAATAGTTTAAAAGTAATTTGTTATTTGAGGTTAGTAAAATTTATTAGTTTGAATTGTTGATTTTAGTGGTTAAAATGTTTTATTTTATTATTATACCGTTTTCATCAATTTTTACCTCAGTTTTATTTTTTCCATCTTTTACTTTTAGTTTCACACCATTATCATCTATATTTAGTTTAAAATGATTGGTTTTATTTTTGTAATCCTCTCCAAAAATACTAGGGTCACAGTCTAAACATTTTAAACCATCTTCTTGTATTTTATAATAATGTTTTGGCATATCACCATCGTAAATATTTTGAATATTATCTATATCATTTAAATAGGAACGTGTAGATTTATCTAAATATAAAATAGAATTTACTGGTAAATAAATGGTTATATCAATAGATTGATTTTTAAACTGATTATTTACTTCACTTAAAAAATATCCATTTAATAATAAATTAGTGTTGTTTATATTAAATTGATACTCAATAGCTTCAGAATCGTTATTAGCTTTTAATCTATTACTTCCTTCAGAATTTTTTCTAATTTTAATATATCCTATGGTATTTTCTGCTGTTTTAATATCTAGGTTAATTTTTGAAGAATATAATTTTTGAATTTCGTTATCATATACTATTTCAGAATCATATCTTTTTCGTAATTCTCTTCTATTAGATAAATTATCATCCCCAATCATTTTTATTTTTAAGGTATCAGTTTTTGTAATAGGAAGTTCTGTTGTACTCCTAAAAACACCATTTACCGCTGTTTGAGTTGCAAAATTTATACCGGCAAAACCTAAACCAAGTAAAGAAACAATCCAAACGCCTAATAAGGATAACTTTGTGGTAGAACTAAATGATTTTATATTACTTGAAAGAATTCTTAACCCAATCATAAATAATACTACAAAAGGAATTCCAATAGCAATAAATGTAAAAGTTACCAGTAACCATAATGGTATGGCAGAGTTAAAAAAGAAAGGAGGGTAACTAACAAAATCTGGCCCAAAACCTAAAATTTTTATACTTCCCCATGAAAACGCACCTATTATTAAACCAAGTAATGTTAGTGTTGCAATTAATATTAAAATTGCACCAATAAATTTTCCAATAACTTTAAATATAGCTAATAAAATACTCCCAACCGTATCAATTAAATCTTGAAAGCCAGATTTAGCTTTGTTTTTAAACTCGGTACTTTTTACTTTTTCTGAAATATCATTTACACCATCTTTAACCTTTGAAGATACATCGCTAAATTCTTCCCTAATTTTACGTTCAATATTGTCAATATTAACTGGTTCTCCGTTCATTTGTAATTTCTCTGCAGTAGTTTCTGCTTGTGGAATTAAAATCCATAGTAAAGGATAAATTAAAAAACCAATACCAAATCCGAATAACAACACTAACCAAATAATGCGCATCCAAATAACATCAATACCAACGTAATGTGCTAAACCTGAGCAAACTCCGCCTAAAAATTTATCATCGCCATCTCTAAATAATTTTTTAGTATTTGTGTGTCTTTTTGTTTTTGGTTCGTCTTCAAATATTTCCTCATCTACCAAATAGTCTTCAGGTTTTCCCATTATTTTGGTAATATCATCAATGTCATTTTCATTAACTACTTGTCGTTCGCTGGTAATACGTTCCGATAATAATTCTCCAATTCTATGTTCAATATCATTAATAATTTCGTCTCTGCCCTGTGGGTCATCACTTAATGATTTTCTAATGGCATCTAAATAGCGTTTTAGTTTTTGATAAGCTATTTCATCAATATGAAAAAAGATACCTCCTAAATTTATATTTATTGTCTTATTCATTATTTGTTGGTTTATTGGTAGTTACTAATTTAACTGCTTCTACTAGATCACTCCAAGTAGTGTTTAATTCTTTTAAAAATAATTTACCAGTTTCGGTAAGAGCATAATATTTTCGGGGAGGTCCAGAAGTGGATTCTTCCCACCTGTAGCTTAATAACCCAGCGTTTTTTAAGCGAGTTAATAAAGGGTAAATAGTACCTTCAACTACTATTAATTTAGCATCTTTTAGCTGTAAAAGTATTTCAGAAGTATAAGCATCTCCGTTTTGTAATAAGGATAAAATGCAATATTCTAATACTCCTTTTCGCATTTGTGCTTTTGTGTTTTCTATCTTCATAAATGGATATTTTTAAATTAAAAGCATGGTGTTTATTTTATAAATTCTATGGTTAACGGATATTTAAAATACTCGTTGTTGTTTGCTTTAATTGCTGCCATTACAATAAAAATAAATCGAACTACTCCAATAATTGCAATTATAGAAATACTGCCAAATAGTCCTACAAAATTTGGAAAATTGAAGAAAAAAGTTGAAAATATACCTAATCCAAAAATAAAGGAGTATAAGGCAAAACTTAAATTAAAATTAACAGCTTCTTTTCCTTGTTTATCTAAATAAGTGCTTTCATTTTTTTTGACTTGCCAAATAATTAAAGGTGCTAAAACACCTCCAAAAGGAAAAATATAACTTGCTAAAGCAGATATATGAATTAAAAAAGCAGCACTTGTATCGTTTGTAGTTGTCATAATTTGATAAACTTATTATTGTACTATGCAAATATATGGATAAAAGATAGTATTATGCAACACATAGTACTATAAATTAACATAATTTTAACAAAAAAATATAAATTTTAATAACTAATTTTTGAGTAACTTGTTGCCAACAATTAAATAAACTATGAGCGTAACCGTAAAACAAATGAATAAGTATTTGATGTTTAAATTACCATCTGCTTATTTATGTGGAGTAAAATTAAAAGTATTAAATGAGGTGTCTTCCAAAGTAACTGTAAAATACAAATGGATTAACCAGAATCCATTTAACTCTATGTATTTTGCTGTTCAGTCGATGGCAGCAGAATTGACTACAGGAGCTATTGTAATTAAAAAAATAAAAGAAAGTGGTAAGTCAATTTCTATGTTAGTAACCAATCATACTGGTAGTTTTACTAAAAAAGCAATTGGTAAAATAACCTTTACTTGTAATGATGGAGCCTTAATTGATGAAGCTTTAAAACGAACTATAAAAACTGGTGAAGGACAAACAATTATTATGAAATCTATTGGAATAGATGAGAAAGGAGATAAAGTATCTGCTTATGAATTTGAATGGAGCGTTAGACTAAAAACTAAAAAATAATATAATATGAATGCACACGAAATAGATTATAATATTCATGGTGAGGAAATGCAATATGTTGAAATAGAATTAGATCCACAGGAAAGTGTTGTAGCGGAATCTGGCGGTTTTATGATGATGAATGAAGGCATTGTAATGAATACCATATTTGGGGATGGAGCAAATAAAGAATCCGGATTAATGGGGAAATTATTTTCTGCGGGTAAACGGCTATTAACAGGCGAAGGTTTGTTTATGACGCTTTTTACTAATGAAGGTTCTGGAAAGAAAAAAGTTTCGTTTGCAGCACCTTATCCAGGTAAAATTATTCCTATTGATTTAAGTGAAATTGCCGGAAAGTTTGTTTGCCAGAAAGATGCATTTTTATGTGCAGCAAAAGGAGTTTCTGTTGGTATTGAATTTTCCAAAAAATTGGGTAGAGGTTTGTTTGGAGGCGAAGGTTTTATCATGGAAAAATTAGAAGGAGATGGTTTGGCATTTGTTCATGCTGGTGGAAATATGTCTAAAAAGGAATTACAACCCGGTGAAATTTTAAAAGTAGATACCGGTTGTATTGTTGGCTTTACTAAAGATATAGATTATGATATTGAATTTGTTGGAGGTATTAAAAACACCATTTTTGGAGGCGAAGGTTTGTTTTTCGCAAAATTAACAGGTCCAGGTACTGTTTTCATACAATCATTACCATTTAGCCGATTGGCTGCAAGAGTTTTAGCGTTGGCGCCTCAAACAGGAAATAAGCGAAGAGGAGAAGGCAGCATTTTAGGCGGAATAGGAGATTTGTTAGATGGCGACAATAGAATATAATTAATGAATGAAGCTCTTTAGAAAGTCTTATTTTTGGAATATGTTAATTTTAAATAGTAAAAATTAAAGCTTTTTGCGTCTACGTTTTTACTCTATCCTTTCTAATTCGTTATAATTTCTATTTAGTTTTTTTAGTAAAATACCATAGATAATTCGGTAGTATAACCATAAAATTCCACACATAACAAAAATTACTACAATTTGAATAATTAAAGTGTACATAAACAGCTTGTTTTCATCAATATCTAAATTTTTAGGGTTCAATATTTGAAGCATAACGTCAGATTTTGAGAACATTACTATGGTAAAAATAATAGATAAAATAAAGTTGTAAATAATTACATAATACACATAATAGTTAACCGTTTTACGTGTTTTAATAATTTTTTTCATTAATAATTTGGTGGAGTCTGCAATGTGAATTGCTTTAAAATTTGTGTAAAATTTATAGATAAACCAAATAACTATTATATAATGTACTACGTAGCTAATATAAAGCCAATTTCTAAGATGAAATTTGTCATATACTTCATAAATACTGTCTGGAATAAAAAAGTTTACAATTCCCCAAAACACAAATTCGGCAATACTTATTATAAATATCCACTTTACAATAGAAGAGGATTTTTTATGAATTATTTTATAGATTTCACTATAGGATAATTCTTTAAATTTCCCATCCTTTTTCTTCCAGTCTTTCTTTAATAATTCTAATTCATCCATTTATTACGGATTTAATATTTTCTTTAATCGAGTTTTAATCCGATTCATTTTAACACGTGCATTTACTTCGGAAATTCCTAGAGTTGCCGAAATTTCTTTGTAATTTTTTTCTTCTAAATACAAAAAGATAATTCCTTTATCAATATCCGATAATTGATGTATTGCTTTATACATTAATTTAAGCTGCTCTTCTTCAGTATCATCATAATCAGAAGATTCAATTTTATACAAAACCGACTCAAAATCTTGCGTTTTAATGCTTCTTTTTGATTTTCTAAATAAAGTGATTGCAGTATTTAAACCAATGCGGTACATCCAAGTACTTAATTTAGAATCGCCTCTAAATTTCGGATAAGCTTTCCAAAGTTGTATGGTTATTTCTTGAAATAAATCATTATGCGCTTCTTGATTATTAGTATAAATTCTACATACTTTATGTACTATATTCTGATTTTTTTGAAATTCAGAAATAAATTTATGTTCTAGGTCTTTGGTCACAAATGGTTGATTTCAACTAATAGGTAGGCTTTTTATGTATTATGTTACAAAATAAATTAAAAATAGAAAAGTAGTTACTTTATATCCAAAGAGGGAATGGATTATTTTTCATGTTTTTTAATGTTCTTAATAAATTTTTTTAATTCTAAACCGTATTTCGATTTTTTAATTTTTTTAGTTAAGGAATTATTAATGGTATCTAAAAGCTTAATATTTGCGTAATATAAATCGGTTAAGGCAATATAAGGAGCTACTTCGTATTTGGCATGCTGAATGGCAAAATTAGTGGCATATAAATATTTTCTTTTAACCAAATTATTTTCTTCTTTTTCAATTTGAACTAACAATTCTTCATCCTTGTTTTTTTTGGCGTCAAACTTTTCTTTTATTAAATCTAATTGTTTATTATTAAATTTTTTAAGCATTTTTTGATGTTCTTCTAATAATTCTTGATTTTTAGAACCATTTATTTTTGCGCCAAAAGTAAATTTAGAAAGTTTAGTAGTTATGGTAATTTCTCCTTTTTCACCAAAAAAAGAAATAGTTTCTTCGGGTTTTTCGCTAAGCGTTAAATTATATATTTCAGGACTTTTAACATTATCAGTTAATGTAAAAGTGTTTAGTCCTTTTAAATGAACAGAATCTACAGAAATAAGCGTAGTATCTCTTAACTTTTGTAAGTAAACTGTTCCCTTTTTAAGTCCATCAATAGTGCCGTGAACTATCATATTTCCATTTTTTTTGCCATTACAGGAAATTAAAAGGCTAACAACTAATAAACTACCAAATAATTTTTTCATTTTTTTTTAATTTTATACTACAAATATCTACTTTTTAATTGGTTTTTTGAAATTTTAGGAAGCAACAATTCGCATTAATTCAGCGGTTAACATTGCTCCGTAAGTACCAACCACATAACCAAAAACAGCTAATAAAACACCTACTGTTGCCAATGATGGATGAAAAGCTGCTGCAACTACCGGTGCAGATGCTGCTCCACCAACATTTGCCTGACTGCCAACTGCTAAAAAGAAAAAAGGAGCTTTTATAAGTTTTGCGACTCCAATTAATAAAATGGCGTGTATGGTCATCCAAACCAAACCAATAAATATTATTCCAGGATTATCTAATAACTTACTTAAATCCATTTTCATTCCAATAGTGCAACTAAAATATAAATAAATACACTACCAATTTTGCTTGCGCCAGCACCTTCATATAATTTGAATTTTGTAAAAGATAAAATAATGCCGATAAAAGTAGCAATACTTATCATCCAAAAAAACTGAGACCCAAAAGAAGATAAAGCAGAGCTTTTGTCATTTACTAATTCAAAAGTGTTTTTTAAATAGCTAGAAATTTCATTGGCTCCAAAATGAGAAAATCCTACTATAGTAAAAGCAATAGCCAATATTATAATTAAATCGGTTAAAGATGGGTTTCTAGTTATTTTTGAAGAAAATGTAATTACTTTTTCTTTTAAATCTTCAATAGCAGAAGTATCTGCTTTAAACCATTTATCAATTTTTTTCGATTTTCCAATGCCAATTAAAATAATTGCCATCCATAAATTTGCTACTACAATATCCACTAATACCATTCCACCATATTTTTTAGGATTGTATTCATAAATTTCTAACATTGCAGCTTGGTTTGCTCCACCGCCAATCCAGCTTCCAGCTAAAGTTGCTAATCCTCTCCAAACTGCATCAGGACCAACACCGCCAACGGTTTCAGGAGATATGTATGAAATTAAAATTATTGCTATTGGTCCGCCAATTATAATACCAACGGTACCTGTTAAAAACATAATTAAAGCTTTAGGACCTAAATTAAAAACTGCTTTTAAATCAATACTTAAAGTCATTAAAACTAATGCGGCAGGCAATAAAAATCTACTTGCAACATAATATAAATTTGAAGTATGAGTAATTAATTTTCCGGAGCTATCCATAGTTTCCCATTCTGGAGAAATAATTCCTGCCGAAGTAAAAATGGCAGGTAATAAATATGCCATTAGCAGTGCAGGTACAAATTTGTAAAACTTTTTCCAGTTTTTGTTTTCACTTTCTGAAGTAAAAAAAACAAATCCTAAAGTAAGCATAATAATGCCAAAAGCTATAGTATCTTGAGTAATTATAGGTGTACTATCCATCTATTTTTTAGTTTCGGCTAATTTACATTTTTTTATGAATTTTGAGCTAAAAAAATGTAATCAGATGCTTATATTTGCTTCATAAAAATCGAAATATGAAATATTTAAAATTAAGTGTACTATTAGTGCTTTTGGTAGTGTCGTGTAAAACGGTACAAAAAACAACTCAAGTAGCTACTACTCCAACAAAAGTAGTTGTAAAAAATACGGAGAATATTCAAGGTGGTATGTGGATTCCTTCTTTATTAGCAGGAATGAATGAAAATGAAATGCAATTGTTAGGCAGTAAAATGTCAGCCGAAGATATTTACAGCGTAAATAAATCTAGTTTAAAAGATGCAGTTGTTCATTTTAATGGAGGTTGTACTTCGGAGGTTATTTCACCGAATGGTTTGTTGCTAACAAATCATCATTGTGGTTACGGAGCTATTCAATCACATTCATCGGTAAAACATGATTATTTAAAAAATGGTTTTTGGGCAATGAATAAAAGTGAAGAATTGGCAAATCCAGGAATGACAGTTACTTTTATAAAAAGAATGGATGATGTTACCAAAGAAGTTTTTGAAGGCGTTTCTAATATTATAGATGAAGCTACAAAAACGAA
>JGI24024J18818_10000210_pt1 | contig 19801 bp, 20 predicted proteins | sample Cruoilmetagenom2_FD_18818 | JGI IMG/M metagenome (IMG submission 18818) | reverse complement strand
AATGCAAGGATCAGTAAATTTTATGAGGAGATCATTGAAGTGGAATACCGTTATCTAGGAAGATCTGGTTTAAAAGTATCCGCGCTGTCGTTGGGCACCTGGGTTACTTTCGGAGAACAGGTGGGAGACGATGTTGCGTACGATTGTATGAAGGCTGCCTACGAGGCCGGAGTCAATTTCTTTGACAACGCTGAGGTGTACGCTGATGGAAATGCGGAAATAGTGATGGGGGAGGTGGTGAAAAAAGCCGGCTGGAAGCGCTCAGACCTGGTCATCGCGACGAAGATCTTTTGGGGAGGCGATGGTCCGAACGATCGCGGCCTATCACGCAAGCACATCCTGGAGGGGACTGACGCATCGTTGAGGCGGTTGCAGATGGATTATGTGGACCTGATCTTTTGTCACCGACCGGATATGCATACTCCGATCGAAGAGACGGTCTGGGCGATGAATCATATTGTCAACCAGGGGAAGGCTATATACTGGGGCACCAGTATGTGGAGCGCTTAGCAGATAATGGAAGCCTATGCGATTGCTCGTCGAGAGCACCTGATCCCGCCATTGATGGAGCAACCCCAATATCACATGTTCCACCGCGAGCGAGTCGAGAAAGAGTACGCACGCCTTTATGATGAGATCGGACTGGGGACAACCATATGGAGTCCACTGGCGAGTGGTCTGCTCACGGGGAAGTACAATGATGGTATTCCGGATGGAACCCGGGTAACTTTGGAAGGGTACGAGTGGTTGCGAAAACGCTTTGAGAGCGAAGAGATCCAAGAAGATATTGCTAAAGTCAGGCAGTTGATACTTATTGCGGATGAGATTGGCTGCAGCATGGCTCAACTGGCGCTCGCCTGGTGCCTGAAGAACCCCAATGTCAGCACCGTCATCACCGGTACTTCTCGCGTTGAACAGGTTATTGAGAACATGAAAGCGCTGGATGTGGTAGATAGCCTCAGAGATGATGTAATGGATCGCATTGAGACGATTCTAGACAACAAACCTGATCCGGATACGGATTTCCGCTAGCTGAATTTTGGTCGATAGGAGAACAGGATCGACCATCTATCATCGATCTTGTTTATGTTCAGATGTTTAAATTGAAGATAACCCATCGAAAAAAATAGAAGAGCGGATTGCAGTTTATCTGGTTGCTGGCTATAATATTTCCGGTAGTATCATGAGAAGTGTTTGATTATTCCGAATTGGGAGTGTGCCCATGTTAGATAAGCAACTCAAGGATCGACGAATACTGGTGGTTGATGATGAGGAGCGTATGGTGCGTTTTATCCGTCTCAACTTGGAGTATGATGGTTTCCGGGTCGTTGAAGCATTTAATGGCACTCAAGCGATCGAACAGGTGCGTAACAGTTTGCCGGACCTGGTATTGCTGGATATAATGATGCCGGACATCGATGGGTTTGAGGTGCTCAGAGTCGTTCGAGAAATCAGTTCGGTTCCGGTCATCATGCTGACGGCAAAGGGTGAGGAAGATGACCGCGTTCGTGGGCTGGAATATGGGGCGGATGACTATATCACCAAACCGTTCAGCCCGCGAGAACTGGTCAGCCGCGTGCGTGCAGTTTTACGGCGCACTGAGGGCACCACCAGCGCTAAACACGGCTTGATAGAAGTGGACGATCGTCTGCAGATAGACTTCGACCGGCGCGAGGTGTGGGTAGATGGTGAATTGGTTAAACTGAGACCAACCGAGTATCGCTTGCTTTACCATCTTGTGCAGAACGCTGGTTGGGTGGTCTCTCACGATCAATTACTGCAGAAGGTATGGGGGTATGAATACCGGGACGAGCCCCATTACGTACGGCTTTATATAAACTACCTGCGTCAAAAGCTTGAAGAAGATCCATCAAACCCAAAGTATATTCTCACTGAAAGGGGGGTTGGTTATCGTTTCGTAGACTACCGGCGCCAGAAGCCGGGTGAAAAAGCGAGGCAGGGAGATTAAAAACGACCAGTTAACCAGTTGGCAGCGGGCTTGCCAGCACAATAACTATCGGCTATACTCTCGCTCAGGAGAGTAAAATGACAACCAAACAGAGGATATTACTGGTAGATGATCATGAGGTGGTTCGACTTGGGCTGAAGTCCTTGTTGGACCGCCATCCGCATTTTGAGGTTATCGCTGAAGCGGGGACTGCACGTGAGGCCGTGGAACTTGTGGAAACCTATTCCCCTGATGTTGTTGTGATGGATATCCGTCTCCCTGGCGGTTCTGGGATAGAAGCGTGCGAGGAAATTTCAGAAAAGCATCCCGACTCCAAAGTTATTATGCTGACTTCTTACGCTGAGGACGAGATGTTGTTCTCAGCCATTCGGGCGGGAGCATCGGGCTACGTATTAAAGCAGATCGGGGGAGAGGATCTGGTGAGGGCGATCGAAGCGGTTGGTCGGGGAGAAGCGCTGCTCGACCCAGCAGTCACCCAGCGTATTTTTCAGGAAGTGCGCAAGGCGGCAAAGGAGGAAGAGGCTTCGGCGTTTTCGGCCCTCACCCAGCAGGAAAAACATGTCTTATTATTGGTCTCGGAAGGCAAGACCAATCGTGAGATTGCCAAGGCCCTCTTTTTAGGAGAGGGTACGGTGCGTAATTATGTCAGCAGCATCCTATCTAAGCTGGGGGTAAGTAACCGGGCTGAAGCCGCGGCTTACGCTGTCGAACACAACCTACGGGATTACCTCTAGGTTATTTCCGCTCGGCATTGCGAGCAAGGACAGAGCGCACGTAAGTAGTTCCAGTTGTAAATTCCAAAGTGGTGCCCGTCTTCCCATTCAATTGTTAACGCATAACTACCAACGGCCTCGATTTGGCGCATTTGCGCGGCAGGGGAGTCATCCTCGGGAAGAGTAAAAACCAGCGGGTCAGGCTCGGAACCCATTTTGTCATGACCGCCCCGGCATTCGGCGCAAGGACAGGCATGGCGGAGCAGAGAAAAACTATAAACGCTTTCATGACCATCGTCCCATGTGATGGTCAATTTATTTGTATTGCGATTGGCAGTAATATTTGTAGGTTTGTTTTTCATGGTTCCCTCGGAGATGGATAGTGTACTGAAATTACACAAGAAAATCTACACAATCCGGAGATGAGTATAAAGGGTGGCGAACCGTATGTGAAGATAAGCGCCATATTCTCTTATGGATATTGGGCAACTTCCATGTAATCCGTCACTGCCCACCCGCGCAGTGTTTCGTCGTCAGTCCCAACTAGGTACCACCAGACAAAGCCGTCTCCTTCTTGAGGCCCGTCTTCTACCAAAAAAATTTCACCTTCGAAACCAATGAAGCGTACCTGACCATCCAGGCTCGGGTTGATTCTCAGGCGCAAGCCATCACCACCAGTACCCACGATCTGGATATAGCTGCCAACAGCGATACCGTTTGAAGGAGCGGATGAAGCCAGCGGTGTGGAGGTACTATTGGCAGCGGGTGTTGGTGAGGGATGTGGTAACGTGGCAGTTGGAAAGCGGATAACGTGCAGGACGGCGGTAGCCTGTCTCGCTGATGATCCCCCAGGACGCGTAAACCAGATGATGGAGAGTGTGATGAGGAACAGGAGAAGGGCCAGTAAAATTGAACCGCCGATCACCAGCGGGTTTAAGTACCACCGCATCAGGTTGCGCATGTTCATGTTTATGCCGGTAAAAGGAAGAACGCCAGAACCAGGATGAGGTAGATGGCCAGCAACTCGGCGCCTTCAAACCAATTCGACTCGCCATCTTCTGAGACAAAAACGGCGATAACGACTCCACCGATCAGCGCCAGCAGTTCAAATTCATTGAAGATCAACTGCATCGGGTTGCCCATGATGAAGCTTATAAAGACCAGCACCGGGGCAACGAACAGCGCAATCTGCAAACTTGAAGCGAGGGCGATCTCCACACTCAAATCCATTTGATTCTGAATGGCGACTTTTACCGCAACCAGATGTTCGGCGACATTTCCAATAAGCGGGATCAGTATTATTCCCAGGAAGAACTCAGAAACTCCTAAGCCTACCACGACCGGTCCAACCGAACTGACCAGCGATTCACTTAAATATGCTACACCGGCAGTCGCGATCGCAAGCACGATCAGAGCTGTTCTAATGGACCAATTCGGGTGGGTTTCGTGCGCCACTGCCGTATACTCCGCCGCTGAACCGCCGGTTGGCTTCTCGAAACCGGGTGCTTTCTCCTTTGTGGAATCGCTGGTGCGGGAAGGTGAAGCGGTTACTCTCTGACTGGTGAAGCTGAAAAGGATGCTTAGCAGGTAAAGCACAATCATGACCACAGCTACACCCATGCTGAGAGCCTCTACTTTTATATCTCCTTGATCTCCGATATAAGCGCTGAGGAGTGAAGGGATTAGCAGTGCGATTACTGACAGCAGAAGCAGGATCGCGTTTCTACTGGCATGGCGGCGGTTGAAAGTTTGCAGGCCATTGCGAATGCCCCCCAGCAGCATGGACATTCCCAGCACGAGAAGGATGTTGCCCAGGATGGAACCGGTGATAGAGGCCAGCACTAATTCCAGCAGCCCTTCACGGATGGCGAAGATGGTGATGATTAACTCGGCTGCGTTGCCGAGCGTGGCGTTTAACAATCCGCCAATCCGTGGACCGGAATGCGCGGCCAGCACTTCGGTGGCTGAACCGATGTAACGGGCCAGCGGGATAATCCCTACAGCGGACAAGAGGAATACCCATATCGCCCCCCAATGGAGGATTTCAGCCAGGATCACGAGGGGGATGAAAAGAAGCAGTATACTGAGGGGCTCAGAGCGTAGGTGTCTAATGATTTTCATTGTGTGGCTCCATGTTGCCTGATTTTACCTGATATTTAGTACTTGGTATAATATATTTGTTGAAAGTGGTGAATTATTTTGTGGTTGGATGCGTGGGTAAATTTTATAATCCTGCCGGACAGCCATGCAGGGATAGCAGTGAAAATGCAGGAACAGGTAATTTTAAACGGTCGATACTACATAGATGAACGCCTGGGAAGTGGGGGAATGGCGATGGTGTATCTGGCGCGCGATATGATGCTGGAGCGTCGTGTCGCGATTAAGATCTTGCGGCAGGATTTCTCCCGTGATCCTGAATTTCGTGACCAATTCCACCATGAGGCCAGGGCAGCTGCTAACCTGTCTCACCCTAATATCGTCACCGTGTACGATTTTGGCTTACAGGAAGATCGTTTGTATATCGTCATGGAGTATGTACCTGGCACGGATCTGAAAGCTATCTTGCGACGCGATGGTCGCTTTGATATGAACGATGCCATAACGTTAATGTTACAGGCTTGCGATGGTATCGGTCATGCTCATCGCTCCGGTCTTGTACATTGTGACATCAAACCTCAAAACCTGTTAGTAACCCAGGACCAGCGCTTAAAGGTGGTCGATTTTGGAATTGCGCGTGCATTGGCGACTGTCTCACCGGATGAAAAGTCTGCAGTGGTCTGGGGATCACCGAAATACTTTTCTCCCGAACAGGCCAGCGGCAGCGCACCTTCACCTGCATCGGACGTATATTCCCTGGGAGTGGTTTTCTTTGAGATGCTTACCGGTCGGTTGCCGTTTCTGGCGGACTCCTCTGAGGAACTGGCACGGCAGCACGGGGAATTGCCCCCGCCATCGCTGCGCAAGCTTAATCCTTTAATCCCAGTCCAGATAGAAGAATTTTTGTTAAATGTTCTGTCCAAGGAGCCCTCTGCCCGTTATCGTAACGCTGACCAGATGGGACTTGTCCTGGTTGGACTAACACAGTTTACGATTGGAATACCTGCTCTCACAACAGTCGACGACACGGATCAAGAGCTGCATGCCTCAGCACCACAGGAACAGGTGGAATCAGTGCAAAGCCAGGATGTGACCACAACAAAACCATCAGCGGATCGAGGCGCGATCCGCTCATCGAGAGTACGGCAGAATGTCACGAGGTCTGATAGCTCAAAAAGTTTTGATTGGATAACCTGGATTCTGACTCTATTAGCGTTGATAACAGTTGGAGGTCTGATCCCGTTCTGGCTGTGGGTGTTTTATATTGTGTATCCCCCGGTGTGATGAAGCGTGACTTCTACCAACATATCTTCGACCCTTGTCAACTGATCATCCCCCGGTTATCATTTTATTCTTGCATTAAAAAAGAAAATCACGGCTTGAACCGTGAATTTTCTACAACCTTTGTCTAAATGATAGAACAGTATTAACTCTCGGTCTTTACCAATGTACGAATACATTTTGCACAAAGAACTTTACGAACCTTACGCCCGCCTTCATAAACGCTGATTGTTTGAAGGTTGGGGCGAAAAGTACGTCGAGTTGTTTTCTTTGACCAAGGACGGTTGCGGCCGAAGGTTGTCTTCTTACCACAATGTGCACACTTCGCCATCTCTTATTAATCCTTTCTTACTCAGTGAGTGTATAATAATCTTTTAGATAACTTCTGATCCTTGCAATGAAGGCTAAACCCAATCAGCGATCAAACAACGCAAGAGACGTTTAGTAACTTATGCAATGATCAGTAATACGAACTGTAATAAATATGATTCTATAGTTTACTTAAATTTCCTGATTAGCGCTTGGCTGATAGCCGCACAATCATACCATAAATATTGATGCTTATCAAGCGTTACTGTGGGAAATATCTTGTAACTGAGGACCGCTATGACTGATGAAATCACCCCGATTGGAAGTATCCATGTTTCACCAAGAGCCATTGCCAGCATTGCTTATCATGCTGCTTTGCAGTCGTATGGTGTCGTCGGCCTCACATCGAAGAATATCGTCGATGGTCTGGCTCAGGTTCTGGTAAAAGACCCCACCTACGGCGTGGAAGTAGATTATGATGGTGAAAATTTGAATATTGATCTGTATATTATTGTTGAGTATGGTACGCGCATCAAGTCTGTCGCCGCCAGTGTGAGCAATACCGTTCGCTATAACGTGGAAAAAGCTATGGGTATGCCGGTTTATGACATCAATGTACATATACAAGGGCTGCGTATCAGCAATTTTGATTGAATATAAAGACTTTTTTTGATTATGTAGTGAAATGTGTGTAATTTTGTGTGTGCGTCGCAGACGCACACACAAAATTACACAAGAAAACCTACACAATCCTTTTTGCCTCGTTTCAGGAGTCCGTGAATGATATCTGATTCTCAGATAGAGGAACGCCAGGAATTATTTCTAGAAAAACCTATCGATGGGCAGGTGTTGAAAACCCTGATCGAAGCCAGTCTGACATGGCTGCGTACCAACCAGGAGCTGGTCAACTCTTTGAACGTGTTCCCTGTTCCCGATGGAGACACGGGAACGAACATGGTGCTAACCATGCAGTCTGCTTATGACGAAATTGCCAACTCACCTGAGCGCAGCTTCGGTGTGATAGCTCATGGTATTGCAAACGGGGCGCTGATGGGAGCGCGTGGGAATTCGGGGGTCATTCTTTCGCAGTTGTGGCGTGGTTTCGCACGTGCCGTTGATGACCAGCAGTACCTGGATGCACCCAGTCTGGCACGCGCGCTGGCATATGGACGTGACACAGCCTATAAGGGGGTTGTGCGACCGGTGGAGGGTACCATTCTTACAGTGGCTAAAGACATGGCGACTGCTGCTGAAGACGAATTAGCCGAGACGGACAATGTTGTTGAGATCCTGAAGAGAGTTGTTGAAGAAGGATTCGAATCAGTGCAGCGTACACCGGATCTGCTTCCAGTATTGAAGGATGCCGGGGTGGTGGACTCGGGGGGAATGGGCTTATACTACATATTTGATGGGATGCTGCGTCATATTAATGGATTGGCTTTAGATACATCCTTGACCACGGTGCGGCCATTGGCAGCCATGAATTTGGAGAGCGCCATGGAGGCGATCGAACCGGGCCAGGATTTTGAAGTTGTAGTAGATTTTCGCCCAGACAACGCACTGGATGTGATCAATTTTTATGAAGAGCTGGATGTCATGGGTACTTCCATCCAGGTGGGCGAAGGCGATGGTTTCTACCGTATGCATATTCATGTCCCAACAGAGAAGCTTTACGAACCCATTGAATACACGCGCTCGATAGGGGTAGTGACCAAGGTGGCAATTGAAAACTTGATCGCTCAAATGGATGATGTTGAATCAGAGAGCGCCGATGCACCTATTCCTCTGGTCCCCGTTGAACCTGGGGAAATAGCTGTCGTGGTTGTTGCTCCTGGAGCAGGCATCGCGCGCGTATTTGCGAGCCTGGGAGTATCTGCGATTGTCTCTGGTGGGCAAACAATGAATCCAAGCACGAAGGAGATCATCCACGCCTTCGAAAATCTGCCCACGAATAATGTGATCATCCTGCCCAATAACAAGAATATTATCCTGGCTGCCCAGGCAGCGGCCGATTTAACGGTGAAGGAAGTAGCCGTCATCCCTTGCAAGACCGTCCCGCAAGGATTGTGTGCCGTTCTGCGCCTCATCCCTGATGGTGATTTCGGCAGCGTGGTGGAGGAGATGGTCGAAGCCTTGGGTGATGTTGAGACAGGCGAAATCACCATCTCGACGCGTGACGTAGAGATCGATGGCGTCCGGGTGCAGGAAGGAGAGATTATTGCTTTACTCAATGGAAAATTGGTGTTATCGGCAAATACTCTTGAAGGAGCCTGCCTGGGGCTGTTGGAGAGTGCACACGCCAATCACTTTGAACTGATAACATTGTTTTCTGGTGCCGATGTTCACGGACCGGAAGTCATCCGGATTGCTGATAGTATCCGGTCAGCTTATCCTGAACAGGAAATGGAGGTTCAGGATGGAGGGCAGCCTCATTATCATTTCATCATTGCCATCGAGTGAGGCAACGTTTTATGGTCATGGTGCAGGTAGTGCAGGTCTTCCTTTTCTGTACAAGGTGGTCGAAAAGGGAGTAATTGGATTATCGGGTAGATTGGTTTTTTATGAATATTGCCCTTGTTACGGATAGCACTGCAGACCTTCCGCTTGCGTTGGTTGAACGCCATAAGATACAAGTTGTGCCGAATGTATTGGTCATCGATGGAGAGAGTGTAGAGGAAGGGACGGGTATATCCAGGAGAGAATTTTATGAACGGTTGCCCACCATGCAGTCTTTACCGACGACTTCGACGGCTTCAGCGGGTGCGTACAAAGTCGTTTATGAAAGGCTGCTTGCCGAGGGCGCCGATTACATTTTTTCGATACACGTTTCCAGGCATCTGAGCGGTATTTTCAACGCGGCGAGCGCGGCTGCAGAACCTTTCGGTGACTGCATCCGGGTTGTGGATAGTGGGCAGTTGACGTTAGGTATAGGATTTCAAGTGTTGGCGGCTGCGGAGGCGGCTTCACGTGGGGGCACTCCAGATGCAGTCATGGATGCAATAGAAAATGTTCAGCAGCGGGTTCTGGTAATCGCCATGCTGGATACGCTTGAATACATAGCGCGCAGCGGACGAGTCTCCTGGGCTCGTGCTCGGATTGGTAACCTGCTGCGTATCAAACCTTTTATTAAAGTGATTGATGGTGATGTTCTGCGCATGGGTGATGTGCGTACTCGCAAGAAAGGAATCGACCGTCTACAGGATATGGTGTATAACCTTGGCCCATTAGAACGCCTGGGAATACTGCATTCCAACGCTGAACCAGATGCGTACCAGATCCTGCAGGAGCTGGCTATAGAACTTCCAACAGATCCACTGGTGGTCAATGTGACCACGGTGATCGGAGTACATGTTGGACCGAATGGTTTGGGCTTTGCAGCGGTTACAATATAGATTATGAAGTCTTCGATACTGAAATTACACAGCTACTTCAGGTTAGAAGTAGAACGAGGTTTTGATAACAACGCCGTCATGGGTGGTTTGGACCGCATGCTGGAGCATTGGGAAGCGGAAGCCCGCGCGGATGCACTGGATGAGGATTTGATTCAGGCAGTGTTGTCCCGGGTGCGAGATTATCCGCGCTTGAGCACCAAATCTCGTGCTGAGACTCTCGAGGGATTATGGCGCCGAATCGGGCGTGATGAAAGAGTTCCAACCATTAATTTTGATGCCCAACCAGCCGACTCCGCTGCGCCTGGCAGCAGCGCGCCGCCACCGGAGACTGCTCGCCAGGGTGTCTCTGGAACTGCGCAGCCGGCGCCTGAAGGCGTGGGACAGAAACGAGAGCCTGCACCTACCCTGCCCGCAAGACCTCAAGCTGCTGCTCCCCCTCCTGAGCGCCGCAAGGCAACCGAGCCGGTTGCCACGGAACCGATCGCCCTGGATGCATCTGTCACGGTGCTGCCCGGCATCGGTGACAGTCACGCCAAGACATTGAATCGCCTCGGATTACAGACGCTGCGGGACATGTTGTACTACTTCCCCAGGCGCTACATTGATTACTCTCTGCTGAAACCAATAAATCGCTTATCATACGGTGATGAGCTGACGGTCATCGGAACTGTTCAGAATGTGAGTGTACGTAAGCTCCGTAACAGGCGTGCTCAGATTGTTGAAGCGGTGATCAGTGACGGAAGTGGGGCGCTGCGGATAAATTGGTTCAACCAGGCCTGGATCGCCAGGCGGCTGCATCCAGGTGCTCAAATCACCGTTTCGGGAAAGCTGGAGCAGTATCTGGGCCGTCTTGTGATGAACAACCCCGAATGGGAATATTTGGAACAGCAGCAATTGAACACCAATCGGATCGTTCCAGTCTACCCACTGACTGCAAAACTCACCCAGCGCCGATTACGCCGCATGATGAACCAGGTGGTCAGCTACTGGGCTCTCAGGGTGCAAGACACCTTACCACCGGATTTGCGCCAATCTGGCGGGTTGGTTGATCTGTCTACTGCGTTATTGCAGATCCATTTTCCTGATACATGGGATGATCTGGAAGCTGCTCGCTTCCGCCTGGCGTTCGATGAAATTTTCTTGCTGCAACTTGGCGTCCTGCGCCAGAAACGCGCCTGGCATGACCGCACGGCGCGTCCGTTTGTGGTAGAGGATCCCCGGCTGCAGGCACAGCTCGCCCGTCTGCCTTATTCGCTGACCAGTGCACAAAAACGGGCGCTGATGGATGTGCGCCAGGACCTGGCCTCGGGACATCCGATGAACAGGCTGCTGCAGGGAGACGTAGGCTCGGGGAAAACGGTGCTGGCGGCGCTCAGTTGTGGTATTGTGAGCAAGCAAGGTGCTCAGGCAGCCCTGATGGCTCCAACCAGCATCCTGGCCGATCAGCATTTTACGAACCTGGTTAATATTCTCGCTGCAGGTGAAGAGCCGCTCCTGAGAGCTTCTGAGATCCGCCTGCTCGTTGGTGCAACCCCGGAGCCCGAAAAGAACGAGATTCGGGAAAGATTGGCTGATGGTACGATTAAACTGCTCATTGGTACGCATGCACTGATAGAAGACCCGGTGAACTTTGCTGATTTGCAGCTTGTGATCGTGGATGAGCAGCACCGCTTTGGGGTCAGGCAGCGATCTGCACTGCGTTCTAAGGGGAATAACCCACACTTGATGGTCATGACGGCTACACCGATCCCGCGCTCGCTGGCGCTGACCGTGTACGGCGATCTGGATCTATCCGTAATAGATGAAATGCCGCCCGGTCGCCAGCCGGTGAGAACTTTTGTGCTCACGCCACGCGAATTGGAGAGAGCGTATACATTAATTCGCAGCGAAGTCGAGAAGGGACACCAGGCTTTTGTTGTTTATCCTCTGGTTGAGGAGAGCGAAAAAACCCCGGCAAAAGCGGCAGTTGAAGAACATGCCTTCTTGCAGGAGGAAGTGTTTACGAAACTAAAGCTGGGATTACTGCATGGGAGACTGAAACCAGATGAGAAAGAAGAGGTGATGAGGCGGTTCAGGGATGGTGAGTATCAGGTATTGGTATCTACAACGGTCATTGAGGTGGGTGTGGATGTGCCCAATGCCAGTGTGATGCTGATCGAGGGAGCCAATCGATATGGCCTGGCACAGCTGCACCAACTGCGGGGACGTGTCGGGAGGGGTTCGGAGAAATCATACTGCCTGCTCGTACCGGATACTCCGGACGCAGTAGAGAATGAGCGCCTGCAGGTGATGGCAGAGACGAACGACGGTTTCGTACTGGCTGAACGAGACCTGGAGCAACGCGGCCCAGGCGAGTTTTTAGGCACGCGCCAGGCAGGTTTCACTGAACTACAGCTTGCAAACCTGACGGATGTGCATTTGATTGAGAAAGCCCGGCGTGAGGCAAAATCACTGTTCGAAAATGACCCGGATTTATCAAAACCAGAATATCGAAATTTGGCCACTGCTCTAGAGAATTTTTGGGGTGGTGGAGAAGGAGACATAAGTTAAATAATTATGGTAAAAGCTGTTTTTCCAGCAACGTTTGATCCGATACATTATGGTCACATCGATATTGCAAACCGGGCTTCGCGCTTATTTGATGAAGTAATCGTGGCTGTGTATGACAAGCCGCTCAAATCGCTGCTCTTTGCGCCAGATAAAAGGATTGATTTAGTGCGGCAGGCGTTCGATGGCAACGGGAAAATGACGATCATGGGTTATAGTGGTCTGACAGTGGATTTCAGTCGCTCGATTGGTGCGCATGTCATCGTGCGAGGATTGCGAGTTTTCTCGGACTTTGAATACGAGTTCCGCATGGCGCTGGCGAACCACCGACTGGAGCCTGATATCGAGATGGTGGCCTTTATTACCGCCGAGGAGCACACCTTCCTCTCCTCCTCAACCGTGCGCGAGATTGCTGCTCTGGGTGGTGATATCAGCAGCATGGTACCGCCTCATGTAGAAATGGCTCTTAAAGAACGTTTTTTGGAGCTCGGTGATGAACAGCAGGTAGTGCCTTCGACATCTCTGCGCGATTAATGTACATATTGACTCTTTGAATCTAAAAACGCCATTACTGGCATGGCAGTTGCAACGTATAATACATTAACGATAGTTGACGAAAATCGGTTTTGCGTGTAATTTAATATAAGATGAATGATCGATCGGTGCCCCCAGCCTCTGAACAGAGGGGAGGATTATATGGATATATTAAATCTTGTGGACCAAATGGAGGAACTCTTAAATCAGAGTCGTCCTGTCCCGTTTACTCATAATGTGATCGTTGATGAAGACCAATTGTTGGGCTTTATCGATCAAATGAAAGTAACGATCCCGGATGAGATCAAAAAGGCTGAACAGGTGCTTGCCCAGCGGGACCGAGTCCTTGCGCAGGCCCAGGAAGAGGCCAACCGCACCCTGGCGATCGCCCGCGAGAAAAGCGAACAGATGGTGGAGCGGGATGCTATTGTTCAGGCGGCGCAGTCCCGCGCTGAACAGATCCAGTTGCAAGCGCGAGCGGATATTGAAGGCGATAGGCGTGATGCGGATATTTACATGTTGGATACCCTCACCCGGTTGGAAGTAGAGTTGGATCGTTATTTGACGCAGGTCCGTAACGGAATTAGATCCCTGCAGCAAGATAATCAGCCGCCCGAATAAATTCCTCAACTCCATAGTTTGTCTTCAAAGCTTCGTTATCCCCGCTCCCCTCGGAAGCGGGGATTTGTATTTGCTTAGTTTGTGACATATGTCATTTGTCAAACGCCTAAATATCGTGGATAATATACCCAGTCTACGACCGAGGCGCAGCGATGCTGCCCGTAATGAGGGTCCTGGATCGCTGGAAATGTGAGCCGAAACTATTAGCCTGAAATTCGGGCTGAAAAAACATTAATGAAGGGAGAAGGAGTGTATTATGACTGCACAAATCATCGATGGGAAGGCGATTGCTCTGGAATTACGAGAACAAGTAGCCGCAGATGTTATAGAGATGGAAGCGGCGGGTCTGGCAAAGCCGGGTTTGGCGACTGTGATCGTGGGCGAAAATCCAGCCTCCCAGGTTTATGTACGAATGAAGCAGAAAGCCTGTGCCAAGGCGGGGATAGAGTCTTTTGGTTTTACCTTGCCTGCCAATGCCAGCCAGAGCGAAGTAGAGAGCCTGGTTTCAGAATTGAACGCAGATGAAAGGGTGAATGGCATCCTGGTCCAGCTGCCCCTGCCCTCCGGTTTAGATGAAGAGAGTGTGCTCAACGCTATCAGCATCGAGAAAGATGTGGATGGATTCCATCCGATCAATATAGGCCGCCTGGCGCAGAAAGGTCGTGAATCCTTGTTCGTCCCCTGTACGCCGGCCGGTTGTATATATTTGCTGGATAAGATGGGCGTGCCTCTTGATGGCACCAACGCAGTTGTGTTGGGGCGTTCGAACATTGTGGGTATGCCGGTTGCACTGCTGCTGGTGAAACGTAATGCCACTGTGACAATATGCCATTCGCGCACGAAGGATTTGCCCGGCGTTGTGCGCCAGGCGGACGTGCTGATCGCTGCGGTTGGACGACCTGAAATGGTGCGTAAAGATTGGGTGAAGCCCGGTGCAGTGGTTATTGACGTGGGCACGAACAGGGTCGATGATCCCTCCAGAGAGAAAGGCTATCGCCTGACCGGGGATGTGGCCTTTGACGAGGTAAAAGATGTCGCAGGTATGATATCACCCTCGCCTGGGGGTGTAGGCCCGATGACGATTGCCATGCTGCTGAACAACACGGTGCGTGCTGCAAAAATTGCCAACATGAAGGCATAAATCTTAACGCTGAACATCTCTCCCGCGGGCAGGACGTCCAGGACATAGTTGATTCTCGAAATCGAGAAAAAATTGACTGTTGTGCTTGAACGAGATGCCCGTGGGAGCTTTTTCATTTTACCTGCTGCCTGATGCTAACTGTTTGATCAGGCGAATGATTCAATAGCGATTCGAAGATTTATGTTTGGGGGTAAAAAAACGATGAATGTTTATTAAAAACGGTGATGTTAAGAGAGTGCTGAATCTTCAAATGGTTAACTTACAAAAAAGAAAACCTTAAGGTATAATCAGGGTTCGTCTGCGGAGACCACCACCTGTTTGAAGGTGACCCGCATATAAAGAAAATCCGCTCAACTTGAGCTTAGTGATGGTGAAACAGGAAATATAATGCCGAAACGTACTTATCAGCCAAAAATACGAAGACGTGCACGGGTTCATGGTTTCAGAAAACGCATGAAGACCGCACAAGGACGCGCAGTCCTGAAGAAAAGACGCTTGAAAGGCCGCAGCCGCCTGGCCGTGAAGAAGAACAATCACGTTAAAAAAGTGAACTGGAACGCCTAGACCTGGCTTTTATCGTTCCGATATTTGGCCTCCCGATAGAGCGCCCTCGAGAAGCACGAAGTCGTACCTGGCAGTTGGGAAAGTAGCGAAATGAAATTTTACTTTTCCAGACCGAGCAGTTATTTGTAAGAATGTGAAGTTGCCCCGACAGTATACGGTTGAAACGCAAGTTCCGTCTGACCAGTCCAACAGATTTCAAGCGGGTGCGGCGATATGGCAAGTCTTATGCGCACCCGCTTATCGTGTTGGTTGCTCTCCCAAACGAGGAAACGCAATCCAGATTTGGTGTGGCGGTCGGACGAACGCTGGGAAATGCCGTGAAGCGCAACCGGGTCAAGCGCACCCTGCGAGAAGCTCTGAGGCCTATGCTGCCTGCTATCACTCCAGGCTGGGACGTAATATTGATTGCCAGGCGACCAATCGCTGAAGCAACGTTTGATGAGGTCCAGCAGGCAGTCATCCAGCTGCTGAAACGAGTCGGGTTATTGGAAGAGAACGGTTTATTGTTATAAACGATGAAAACGAGCGAATATACAAATAGCGCCTCCCCAGAAGTAGAGCATGATCATGAGCCAGATTTGCGCGATCTGCCCTTGACGCTGGTAAATATACCTCGCTTTTTACTCCTTTCATTGATACGCGGGTACCAGGCCACGTTCTCGCGGACCCTGCCTCAGGGTACCTGCCGCTTTTATCCATCTTGTTCTCATTATGGATATCAGGCGATTTATAAATACGGTGTTTTCAAAGGCGGCCTGATGGCTGCCTGGCGCGTTTTGCGCTGCAACCCATTTAACAAAGGTGGGATCGATCCCGTACCTTAGCCCATCTCCAACCCATTTGGGGTGGAAGTTTTTCTGGTGCAGGTATGATCAATCCGCCGGAATAAATCATTACTGTGAGTGAAATATTTGATGAAAACTAAGTCTCTATTACTAATCATAGGCCTGGTCGCACTGGGCCTGATTCTCAGCGCCTGCGTTGGAGGTGCCGGGCAAAATATCAGCTGGCCCGGCTTGACCGTCGACCCGAATAGCGAGGTCGCGTACCTGGCGAACGGCCAACATGTTTATGCAGTAAACCTGGCCAATTGCAGCGAGAAGTGGCATTTCCCCCAGGAAGGTAATAACAAGGTCACATTTTACGCCGCTCCTGCGCTGACCGAGGACGGTCAGCTGATTGTTGGTGGCTATGATGGTGTGCTTTACAGCCTGAACCCCGATAACGGCCAGCAAAACTGGAAGTTTGAAGGTTCGGAAGACCGATATGTCGCCAGCCCGCTCGCTAATGGAGAAATCACCTTCGCGCCATCATCCGACACGACCCTGTACACGCTGGATTTAAATGGTATTCCGCAGTGGCCTTTCTCCACGGAAGAGGCCTTGTGGGGGGAGCCGACCACGGACGGCGAAACGGTTTTTCTTCCAGGTATGGACCATTACGTCTATGCGCTTGATGCCAAGACAGGTAGGCAGATATGGCAGACAGAGTCACTGGGCGGATCGGTGGCGGGTAATCCGACTCTGAGCCCGGATGGTCAGCTCTTTGTGGGCACTTATGGGAACGAACTGCTTTCCCTGGACAGCGAGAATGGGCAAATCCTGTGGCGCATGCCGGCTTCAAATTGGGTATGGTCTGGTCCGGCTCAAGAAGGTGAAACACTCTTCGTAGGTGACGTGGATGGAAATTTCTATTCCGTGAATGCCGACAGCGGCTCTATCCAATGGAAAATTCAACCCGACCCGGACAATGACAGCGCCATCGTTGAAAAACCGATCGTGTTGAACGAAATTGTGTATTTCACAGCGGAGAACGGCACCCTCTACGCAGTCGACGCGGCGAATGGAAACCCAGTATGGAGCAGAGAAGTCGGTGGTAAATTATTCGCAGGTCCTAAGGCAGCCGGGGAAACCATCCTGGTAGCGCCCATGGGTATCGACGAACTGCTGGTTGCCTTCGACTCAAACGGTAATCAAAAATGTATTTTTGTGCCTGCAAACTAAGAAAGGGAAATTTGGAAAAGAAATTATGAATATTTGGGATATGCTGATCATCGACCCGATGATCAACGCCTTATTGGGGATTTACAGTTTTATAGGCAATTTTGGCCTGGCGATCATCCTGTTTACGCTCCTGATTCGCCTCATCACCTTCCCGTTGACCCGCAGTCAGATAAAGGGAACAACCGCCATGCAGGATATGCAAAAATCGCCTGAATTCCTGAAACTGAAGAAGAAATACAAAGACGACAAGCAAAAACTGCAGCAGGCGCAGATGGAACTTTATAAAGAGAAAGGCATCAACCCCCTGGGTTCGTGCCTGCCGACCTTGATCCAATTCCCGATTATCATTGGTCTTTACCGGGCGGTTATCATGGCATTAGCTGTTACGCCCACCCAGATGCTAGAGCTCAACACCCATGCCTATCCATTCATCAACATATCGAAACTGGTGATGATCGATAACCAGTTCCTGTGGATGGACCTCAGCCAACCGGAACGGCTGAGCATCTTTGGGATAGACCTCTTCGGCATTGGCGGCATCCCCGTACTGGCTATTATCGTGGTGATCACAACCTTCCTGCAGTCCAGGCTGATGACACCGCCCTCCCAACCCGGTGAGCAGGGCGCCCAGATGACGCAAATGATGAATTTGTACATGCCGCTGTTGATGGGTTACCTGGCTTTTAGCTTTGCTGCTGGGTTGGCGCTGTATTTCGTCACCAGCAACCTGGCTACGATCGGGTCGTATGCAGCGATGGGGCGATTGAATTGGGATAATTTAATCCCGAAGAGGAAAGGGAAAGCGAAGGAAGGCTAAACCCAATCAGCGATAAAACAACGCAAGAGACGTTTAGCAACATATGTAACGATCAGTAGATTTAGGATGAACGAACAGAATCGGGTGAGCGAGAGGTGAGGATGAGCGAAGAAACTAAAATGGTTGACGGTGACAGGTGGGCAAATTTAGAGGTCATCGCTCCGAGCGTTGAAGAAGCGATCGCCAAGGGATTATCCGAACTTGGTCTGAGCGAAGATGATGTCGAGGTTGAAGTCCTGGACGAAGGCAGCCGCGGCGTGTTAGGAATCGGTTCCCGCCAGGCGCGAGTGCGCTTGAGTTTCAAGTCGGAACCAGACAGTGCATCTGGAGATGTCGATCCGGGTACGCTGGATGGCGCGGTGAGAGAAGCTCTGGTTGAGAGTCCCGAAGTGGAGTCCGAACCAGTGCTCGTGCAGGAAGAGGCGGCGGATAGGGATTCTATCGAAGAAGACGAGGCATTGCTGATCGCACGCGAAACGGTCGTCGACCTGCTGGAGAGGATGCACATTGATGCAGACGTTGACGCTTATTATGCGGAACCGGATGACGAGCGCAGCAGGGCGGCTCTGTGGGTGGATGTGCGTGGCGAGGATTTGAGTATATTGATCGGACACCGGGCAGAGACGCTGAACGCGCTGCAGTACATCACAGTTTTAATCCTGGGTAAGGAGTTGGGTCGCTCGGTGCCGCTGGTGGTGGACGTGCAGGGATACCGGGTGCGCCGCGCGCAAGAGGTGCGCCGGCTGGCGAATCAGATGGCCGAGCAGGCGGTCAAGACCGGCCGCCGGCAGATGCTGGAACCCATGCCCGCCAATGAGCGTCGCCTGGTGCACATCGAACTGCGCAAGAACCCGGATGTGACCACCGAGAGCGTTGGTGAAGACCCGCGGCGTAAGGTGACCATTATCCCGGAGGAGCCGGAGGAACTATAAAGAATTATTTTGTACACGGATTACACGGAGTTGCCCGGATTTGTAGCCTGATCTTTTCTATGAAGTTGGTAAACCTTGACCATGCATCACAGGAGATGGTAAAATCCTCAGGCAAATTTAAAAGAGTTATCCAGCCAGCAGTTAGGGAGAAACTGCTATACTAAAACGAGATTTCCGCCAGCAGCCTGGAGATTTCGCAGAAATCTCCCGAGCTAAAACGAAGTTTCAGCCCCCATCGTCTAGGGGACTAGGACGTAGCCCTTTCAAGGCTAAGACCGGAGTTCGAATCTCCGTGGGGGCACAAAATAAAAAAACCGTTCTACTGATGATGTAGAGCGGTTTTTGTCTTCAATACGCTTCAAATTTAAAGGGAAGTTGGACGAATAAGGGGTCGAAATTGATCCGAACTCTATTAGATTTGGAAAATAATGGTTAGAGTCTTCTTAGGTCAAAGATTAAAAAAGCAGATAATACACCTGTATTTTTAATCCAGTTCCACCTGGTCCCAGAACTCCCTGAATTTTTTAACCCTCTTGATATCTTCCTGGTAAATTAAGAAAGGCGACACATCGTCTGAAAGGTTCTTAAAATCATAATCTGTTATCCTGGCAGATATCTCTTTTCTCAAACTCTCCGCCGTTTCTACTCCCAATTTCTGGCTTAAAAACCCCATGTCTGGTTTTGCCCTGCTGGATAAGTAGGTGATGTCATAAAAGTCCCTACCCTTGGGTCTCTTCCGGTTCACTGCTGTATAGATCTTTTGGGACAAAAGAATATTCAGTGGGGTTACCCTGATCTCGGCAAAAACATCAAATTTATTTATAAGAATGATCTCAGGTTTATACGGATAACCCTGGGCTGTCGTATCTACTTGGATGAGC
>JGI24024J18818_10000209_pt1 | contig 19848 bp, 16 predicted proteins | sample Cruoilmetagenom2_FD_18818 | JGI IMG/M metagenome (IMG submission 18818) | reverse complement strand
TGTGAAGCCGCGTTAAGCATCCGTTCTTAAGCATTCGTTTTTTGAATGCCGGATACCGAAGCATCCGTTCTTCGGATGCCGGCCATGCTTCAGTGTTCAACCATTTGATTTCGATTGGCTCAGGCTGTCTGACGTTACGGCGGTCCTCCCGTCTCCAACAGGTGGTGGATAGCCTCCTCGGCTCCCTGGCGAAGTTGTTTCAGCCCCGGATCGCCTTCCGTCCATTCAATGCAGATTTCGAAATTCGAGATCGCCTCGTCGATATACTCCAACTCAGCTTTGGCACCTCCGCGCGTGCACCACAACCATGCGAACGGAGGATGCTCGTCCGGGATAAGCTCCAGGGTTTCGTCGATCTTTTCGATCGCTGCCTCCCATTCTTCCCCCACCATATATCTAACTACCTGCTCCTGGCACTCTTCAATCGTGTGGCAGTCCCCTGAAGGCAGCGCCGTTCTGGATGTAGGTTCGAATAATGGTCCGAATATAGGTTCGAATATAGTTCCGAACATAGGTCCCAATATCGCGATCATAATCATACAAATTATAGCGACGATGGCAGTAGCTCCAGCGATTATGTAAACTGGTTTAATTCTACTGGTCTTTGTCGCTTTGGGAGCTTCTTCGGGCTCCGCAACTGGAAACCCTTCCGCTTCCTCGGAAACCGGCTCAGGAGCAACCTCCTCAGGCTCAATAACCCCTTCGATAATTACCCCATCACCCACATCTTCAGATGTCTCAACAGGTTCCGCTTCGGCTGGTTGGGGTGTCTGATCTCCTTCAACCATGAAGACTTCTTCCCTGGTGGCCTCCTTCAGGTCCGACGATTCGGTATCACCCGCATCCAGCAGCTCCAGATCAGGGCGTTCAATATCCGATGGGGTAGCAAGGGCAATCTCCGTCAGCATTTCACCCGCTGGGGCCTCGCTCTGTGTTTCCGGCTCAGGCAATCCCGCTCTTTCATCAACCTCCTCTTTAACCGGTTTGCCCACCGTCGACGCGATGGCCAGGTCAAGCGCGGTGCTCATCTCCATCGCTTTTTGGAAGCGCTCTTCCGGCTCTTTGGCCAGGGCTTTACTTACCACACTTTCGATTTCAACAGGTAGGTCGGGTCTATGATCCCTGGGCGGCGGCAGCGGCTCGCTGATATGTTTATGAATCACAGCCAGCGGTGTGTCGGCATCGAAAGGAACGGATCCCGCCAATAGCTCATAAAGGACCACGCCCAGCGAGTATATATCGCTAGCGGGTGTTAATTCATCCCCTTTTCCCTGCTCCGGCGACATGTATCCCGGTGTTCCAATTAAGGTACCTGTTATTGTGACTTGCGATCCGCTGAAGATGCGCACGATACCGAAATCGGAGAGGTAGGCTTTTCCACTGCTGCCCAACAGAATGTTGGAGGGTTTTACATCCCTGTGTACCATATCCAAACCGTGGGCATAATCCAGCGCGCCACCTATCTGTCGTAACAGACCTGCGACCTCCGCCATGCTCAAGAACCTGCTCTCTTGATCCAATTTCTCTTTTTTGTTTTTCAAGGATCCCCCGCCTACATATTCCATCACCATGTAGTAGGTGCCGTCTTCGACATCGAAGTCATAAAGTTGGATGATATTTGGGTGGCGCATGGAAGCGACCGCCCGGGCTTCACGTTCAAAGCGCGGAAGGAATTCCCTGTCTTCGATCAGGTGGGGGTGAAGCACCTTGATCGCAACGTAGCGATCCAGGCGGGCATGGTGACCTTTATACACATCACCCATTCCACCACGACCCAGGCGCTCAAGGATCTGGTATTTTCCGAGCATCACGCCGGTTAAATCCGTCATTTATCTACCTCCCGCTGCGTTTCAAAAACGATGACAATCAATTGTAAAGCGGCTCGTTTACCCGTACCGCAGGGTGGCAGGTATGGAAACCTGCTCAACGACATTCTGAGAATCCCAATGATTGGGCGGCTCGAATCGGTATTATCGCATTACTGCAGGTAAAGGTAACTATCCTGCTGACTATCCTATAAATTTAGGTGTTTGATCACTCCATCTGGGACCGCAGCCACCAAATAATTAACATTGTGATACTTCCGCCGATCAACCCGAAGATGACGCCCAGGCTGAAAGGATTTTCTATCATTCCAGAACTCAATGCCAAAAAAACCATGAACCATGCTAGCATCCATCCCAGTGTCAATAGGATGGCGTATCCGGCATTTATCGATAATTCCGTTTTTTGTAGCGCCCTTGCTGTGAAAAAGCCGCCTATCAAGCTGAATAACATGTTATTGACCAGCCAGCCGAACAGACTTTCAATGATCATGATACCCAGAGTAGCGATCAATATTTGGATAATGAAAGCGATCACGGCAGCAGCGAGCCATCCGAGCGTGATGGAAATCATATTCTTCAGTTGAAGGGAGGGTTCGCCAATTTTGAGGGCAATACTAGTGATCGCTCCACCTATGAATCCGGTCAAGATGGCGCTAATCAAGGGAAGGATTAAATCGATGCCCCACTCAATTTGAACGCCCATCTGGAAAGCCATATCGAAATAGCATTCCCAGCAGAAAAGTTCCTCCGGAAATAATAGGAATGGACGCAGCGCCAAACCCCAGCCTACCATGAATATCAACCCTGCCAGAAGGTATCGCAGGATGCTTGTCTTCCCTATCAGAATGCCTGGAATTTGTTCCCACTCTCCCTCGACCCCTTTCGATAAAATCGGTGCGACGACTGGTTGGGCTGTGATTGAAAAATGGTGTGTTTTTGTCTCCTCACCCTTCAGTCTCTTTTTGGGCTGGACGGTAAATTTACAGCTCCTTTCCTGGCTGCCCGGTACACGCAGTTCAGGAGTGCTAAAGGTATACTGGCATCCATTTTCATCGTCGCTGGCACGCAGACGAAAGGTCAATTCGCTTTTACTCAGGTTGCGCAGGTTCAGGCGATAAGATCCTCGTGACCGACCCCTCAATTTCTGAGGGTTCAGCGCGATATCGAAATTGGGCGGAAGCTGGACCCACTCCCCCTGAACCTGCCGCTGGATAGAGGCCGCTTCTACCAGTTGAGCCGTGACACGGAATGGGTAAGTGATCGCCTCCTGGGTCGTCAGGGTTGTATTAGGTTTTACAACCAGACGGACGGATCGCTCCTGCAAAGCTTGTACATTTGGTTGGGATGTTTCGAAAATGAAGCTGCAGGCCTCTTCCAAATCACCGGCCTCCAATTGGACGGTCAGGTCTTCATGACTCTGGTTGCGTAGCAGCACTTGGTAGGTGCTTTCTGATACGCCGCGTTTTCTCGCCGGCTGCAGCCGCATCTCAAAGGACGGGTTTGCCTGTTCCCATTCGCCGCGGATATCCTGCGTCATTTCCGGGGATACGACTGTGTGCGCTGTGATCGTAAAGGTGTGTATCTTGGGTACTTCACCTGAAAATGGGATCTTTGAATCGATCCTCAGCGAGACTTTTCCTTCACGACCAGCAGGGATAACCGCAGGAGTTGGGCTGAATTTGAAATTGCAGACATCTTCAGGATCAGCGGCTTCCAGTTCGAAGGTCGTTTCCGCATTTCCCAGGTTCCTTATTTCAATTGTGAAATTCCCTGATTTCAAACCGCGGTACTTTTGCGGACGCAGGTTGGTAGTGAACTGGTAAAAAGGCGCAATTTCCAGGACCAGTTTACCCTCGACGAACTCATCTGGGGATACCTGGCTGGAGACCTTGATTTTTAGTGGATGGATTCCTGCAAGACTTTTGGGGCTGCGTGGAGGGCTGACCTCCAGCCTGATTTTCCCCTGAATTCCTGGCATCAATTGGACTTCTTGGGAAGGTAGTGATACCCACTCTGGTGGAACACCTTCCACGGTAATCCGGAAGTGATCGACCAGGGGACCTTCATTTAGCAGAACAACATTGGTGGAGATGCTTGAACCAGCCTCAACCCTCAGTTCCGGTTGGGGTAGATAGATCCCCACCCGCCCGGAAAGAGCGCTTGTTTTTATGCGGTTCGTGGTAGGGGATGAAACCACCTCCTCTGCACCAGGGTGTCGTTGGGTCTTTTCCTCAGGCACCACGCGCAGGAAAAAGCCCCCAACTCGCACGAATTTGTTCGCTATCCAATTCTCGGGGACACCCGGCAGGAGCTGGATTTCATCAAGGAAAGTGCCGTTGGTGCTGTGCAAGTCGGTGATCAGGTATTGGATCCCGTCGTAGCTCAGCCTGGCATGCTGGCGCGATACCTTCGTATCTATCAGGACGATATCGTTATTTGGATCCCGCCCGATAGTGAGATCGCCGATTTTCACCTCGATCGTTCGGGTTACTTTTTTGTTCTGGATGATCTGGATATGGTCCATTGCACGGGTGGTTTATAGATACTGTTGATAATTCGAAGGTCAACTGACTGTTTAAGATTCCATTGTCCGATGGATAAATACGCTCCTAGGGCGATGGGGTTAGGATAAGTGGGAGAAACGGCGAGATATCGATGACTTGGAATGTTGCTTGGACAATGATGAATTCGCTCACACATTCCGGTCGTTCTCCCGGATTGAAAGTCGGTTCCATCGCTGATAGGGGATCGGTGAACTCCTCTCCATTCCATAACTGTGTTTCGATCTGGCGGTAGCACGGGCAGCAGTTGGCCTCCCCATATAAATAAACCGATTTTTCAAAATTTAATTTATCGTTATCTCTACTCCAGACGCCTGCAGGCCCGTTGTTGTAATAAACCTGATCCAGCCCGCTGCCTGTCCATTTAAACAACGCCAGTTCCAATATCGCGCCGGAACCTGAATATTGAATTGGTATGGCGACCAGTTTCTCACAGCCGCCGAAATCATAAAAGCCAGCTTCTTCCATGAACTGCCTTTCCATAGGATCTCCGCTGGGCACTGACCAGACTGTGTTCCACGAGCTTCCATTCCAATTGTCCACAAAAATGGTTTTGCCGAGTGAGCCAGCATCGCTGACTCGAAAACGCTGGTATGTGTCATCGCAGTTCAAGCTCACTCCATCCGCGGGAGGTTCCGGGGTGGGTGTGATGGTCATCGTGGGTGTCACCGTGGGGGCTGTGCCAGGTTCTAGATCCTTGGCGTCATCTATCCCGTCCCCATCGGTGTCCACTTTCTTCGGGTCGAGACCATGGCTGACCTCATACCCGTCTTTCAAGCCGTCGCCATCCGTATCGGCTTTCAGTGGATCGGTTCCCTGGCCGACTTCGTCTCCATCATCCAGACCATCACCGTCCGTATCGCGAACATTCGGCAGGGTCCCCAGTTCATACTCCCGCTGGTTTGTTAAACTGTCCCGATCATCATCTCCTTCCAGCCATTCAGCAGTGGCTGTTTTTGCCATGGATGTTCCCAGGACAGCATCTTCTGTGCCCTTAGATTCAGCTGTCGCTGTTTGTTTTGTTGCTAATGCTTTGGCGGCAACGACCTGCTGTGAAGCCAGCGCAGTTTCTGTTGCATGCTTGTTCTGGTCGCTGACTATCTTATAGGCAAAACCTGATCCGAAGACGCAGAGCATACACAGGATCAACAACACTGGAATCAACCAGACCGGTATTAATGCCTTGCTGGTCACGTCCCCGGATAGTGTTTTGGCTTCTCCACTGGCTGGTTGAGTGATCACGCTGAAGGAATGCATCAGCTGTCCACCGAACCAGTTTGAGCTTCTCGCCTTCGCCTTGAACTCGGTTATCGCCGAACTGCCTTCTGGAATTTTGAGGGAGAATTTGGGCGGTTTGAATTCCAGTTCATCTGCATGGTCTTTCAGGGTCAGGTTGTATGTATCCTCGACATTGCCCTGGTTCCTGATCACAACCCTGCCGGTCTGCCCGGAACGGATCCTTTGGGGCTGCATCTCGCTGCTGAATTGGTGAAACGGCGTTACTGTCAAGGTTGTTTTGACCTCTGCAACCTGGGCGGGAGCTTCCACGCTGCTGACGATAATGGTCGTCGCATACTGACCGCTGCGACTTTCGGAAGTCCGGGGCGGCTGCAGCGTGAGATTCAACTCCTGTTGTTGGCCCGGCATTAAATGCACGTCCTTCGGAGGCGCGATCAACCATGCCTCTGGGATTCCACTGACACCCACTGAAAAGTGATCGACAACCTCACCTTGGTTCAATATCACCATCGGGATGTTCGTGCTCCTTCCTGGATCAACGGAGAATTCGGTGCTTTCAACGAAAATCCCCACCCTGCCTTCCCCCATACTGCTGTAAATCATACTGGGATCGACCATGGTGCCGTCGGATAAGAATAAAACTGTACCCACATCTCTTGCAGAACGAGCCAAACGTAACCAGGTTTTTCCAACCCGCAATGCCTGGTCAGGATTCCAGATTTCCGCGATTCCAGGAAGTAGTTTGGCGTTTGCGAGATATGTGCCGTTGGAGCTGTCCAAATCAACTACCAGGTAGTTGCTGCCATCAAATTCGATTCGGGCATGGTGCCGGGAGACCTTGACATCATCCAGTACGATATCGGAATCCTCTCCTCGACCCAGGATCATCCCGCTGCGTTTAACTGTGATCGAACGCGTGGAACCATCCGGTGCCAGGATCTGGATTTTATCTACCGTCAGGTCTGTTGGGGGAGCAAATTCTTCCAGGATCGATTTGTCCCGCTCTTCCACCAGGCTTTGCTGGTACAGGGTCATCAGGCTGATAGCTTCGGTCGCTGCTGCTGTAGGTGTTGTAACTTTCTTGGAGGTGGGAACAATTCCCTCCAATGCATGTGCGAATTCCGCGGCGTCCTTATAGCGTTTGTCCGGATCCTTTTCCAGTGCCTTCAGGATGACGTTTTCCAGTTCCTCGGGCAGATCGGGCCGGACGGAAATTGGCTTCGGCGGCGGCGTTTCACCATGGAATTTGCGAGCTTCAGTAATGGTCTTCGCCGGAAACGGTAGTTTTCCGACTGCAAGTTCATAAAGCAGCACTCCTAAAGAGTACACATCGCTGCGCACATCGGTCAGATTACCTTCCGCCTGTTCCGGGGACATATAAGCCGGTGTGCCCATTGATGATCCATCCTGGGTGACCATGCCCCCCTCAGCGAGCTTGGCCAAGCCAAGGTCTGTCAGGACAGGTCGGTAGGGAAGACCATCTGTCGCTTCGGGTTCGATCATGATATTCCCGGGTTTGATATCGCGGTGCAGGATTCCATGCCTGTGGGCATAATCTAGAGCGACAGATACCTGCTTGATGATCTCCAATCCTTCGTATAAATAAATCCACTCTTTGCGGGACCTCAAATCCCGGAGCATCTTCTCTAAATTGTCACCGGGTATGAATTCCATGACGATGTAGAGCAGGGAATGATCATGACCAAAATCGTAGACCTGGACGATGCCTGGATTCGCCATTCGAGCCGCTGTGCGTGCTTCCTGCAGGAATCTCTCCTGGAAATCAGGCAGCCGGGCGAAGTGGGTGTGCATCACCTTAATAGCCACATCGCGCTGCAGGGTGATATCGCGAGCTTTGTAGACCGCTCCCATACCGCCTTCACCGAGCAGACTCATGATCTTATAACGGTTGAGCGTTTGGCCGACAAGATTTTCTGGTGACATCGTCCATTTCTCCTGTGAGTGCAAGAGGGTATACCAGTTTATTATTTGTTAATTATAACGATGTTTTCCCTGCCCGGTTTCGGACAATGACATCCTTGGTTGGATAAACACTTCCCATCATTTTACAATAAAATTTTGCGAGAAATCAAATTCAAGCGGATTCAATCTCCATTATATAGTATGTGTGGGCAGGTTTGTGGGCGTCAATCAGCTCCTCAATGATTTTATTATCAATCTTTTTCCTCGGTGTAGGAATTTTGACGGAGAAGGTGAAAGGTTCGCCCTTTTCATCGGAGTCGCTGATTTCGGGAGTCCTTCCGGTGTAGATTTCTAAAACCCGGCTCAGTGCCCAGCGTGTGCCGCGCCGGGCATAGATCATGTGTGCCTCTTTCAATAACGTCCGTCGCTGGTCTTCATTCCATGTGGTGTCAAATGTGATCTCGAACCAATTGGCGAGCCATGGAAGGAAGCTGGTAATACTGGTCCCAGGGTCGAGATACAGATCGAAGTTGTCAATGTTCCATTCGATCGGTCTTTGAATCGACTCCAATAATCCTAGGAACCGCGCCAGGAAATCCGTGTGGTAGATATCTGGCAGGTAATTCATCAGTCGTTCGCTGCGAATTGTGAGTCCGGGCGGGAGCAAGCTTTCTGCTGGTAATCCCGGTTCAAGAACGCCGGGAGGTGCTGGTGGTCCGGATGGTGGTGGACTACCGGGTTCTTCTGGTGGCGCTTCGATCTCCTCCTCAAATCCTTCTTCCGGTTGTGGTTCTTCGACAGCCTCGATTTTTATCTGCTCCACTTCAGGTTCCGGGATTTTTTCCTCAATTTGAATTTGTGACAAAATGAGTGTGAAGGGACCAATTTTAACAACATCATCTTGAGACAGGGGAACCATTACGTTGGGGGTGAGCTTCGCGTCATTTGCGCGCGTGCCGTTCGAACTTCCCATATCCATGATCTGGCAATCAGCATCCGTGCATTCAAGCTGGGCGTGCTGCCTGGATATTTGTGGATCATCTAGTTGAAGATCGTTTCCCTTTTGGCGTCCGATGGAGCTTTTCCCAACCGGAATGGTGAACAACTGAGAAGTTTCTGGTCCTTCGATTTGAAAATGATATTCGTATTTCATGGCAGTTTCCTGAGCATATTATGTGTCCTCAACCTGTGGCTTCAAATGAATTTTACAGAATGTTGGCCTGACGCAATAACACCGTGAGCTACCACCTCCACCACTTCGACCGCATCTCCATGCGCCTCGCCTCCGGGCTTTGCCTGGTGTAAATCCACGTTTCGGATAAACAGCACTCCTGGGATTCCTTGCAGGCATTGGTACACATCTGAGACGAACAGGTCACGACCAAATTGCCAACCTTCGCCATGGGTACCCCCAGTGAGGGGATTGAGGAAATGGTAGAGGCGAGAGAGCACCTCTTCCTCCAACTTGGAGTGTTCCACACTCGGAGCCGCGCTTAATTCCACATTTGCAGAAATCCAATGGTATGCCGGAGGGCGGATATCAAGGCGGGTCGTCAGCAAGCGTCTTTCATCGAGATATGCTGTCAACCCCTCGATATCTTCTTCTTTCGGTTTTAATTGCTCAGGTGAAATGAAACCTTCCTGGTGGCTGAATCGCGGAATGACAAGGACGTAAACCTGACCTGGAACAACTCGCCCTGCTTCCGCAGGACGCGGTTGCAGGCATTTGACTCTCCCAATGGCTGCTGGCATGGCTTGCCTGGCCAGGAACTCAAAATCCGCTTCCGTGACCGCTCTATCGCGCGATCGTAACAGGGCGGGAGCTCTCATCTTCGCTGATTCGAGTGGTTCCGCATCCAATCCGCCCCATGCGGGTTCGCGGTTGGCGACACGCGCGATGTAAGGGATGGCTGTTTTGAGCGTGTTCAGGATACCTGCCTGTACGTTACCAATTTCCCCACCTCCGTAGCGGTAGCGCTGCATGGTCAGTTTAACGCCTTTAGGGGGAATGGAACCGTATAACTTGATCGTCCCATCCTGCTGGCGTACGGTCGGACCAAAGCGCAGTTCCCCAGAGACGCTATCCAGGGTGTAATGGTTCGAATCGAACTCCGATTCTGCGAAATCGGGCACTTCCTCCCATTCTTGGGGCGGCTCGTTCTCCGCAGTTGCAAGCAAGAATTCACCGGGAATTCTTCTAAGGATGGGAGTGAATTGGGTCTGGAATCGCTGTCCAGGAGTACCGTCGCTCAAACCGAGCTGTTCACGCTGAATTTGCTGTGCGTGGGTGCTTGGGATTGTCCCTCCCCAGGAAGCGGCACTCAACTGGCGCAACCTGGGAGATTTATCATAAGGTCGCATTCCATCCTGCTCTTCGGCTGGCGAGATATCCTTGATCCTCACCCGCACCCAATACATAGCTTTTTTATTGACCGCATATTTCCCCATTTTGGGCAAGTGGATGTGGATCTTGCCGGCGCTATTCATCCCTCTGGTGGTATCCGACTCAACCTCGCATTGTTTCCAATGTCCATTTTCATTGCCCGTCGTGGCCTCCCACTGGTACGGTGGGATCGTCGGGTCTATACCCGCACCTCCGGCTGGATCGAAGTCGAATTTGAAACCCAGGATATACTTGCTCAGGTTGTTGGAAAATCCAAAATATAAAGCGTCATCCACTTCAGGAAGTTTCGTAAAGACATCGATACCTTCAAATCCAGTTTCAAGGCGGCGTAAATTAAGCTCACGATAGCGCTTCTTTCTGCTTTTGGAGGAAGATACGCGAGCCAAAACTTCAACCAGTTCAGGCGGCTGCACCCGTAAATCTTCATCCGTTGAGAAGACGATCGAACGCTCAGTCTCCGTTTGGGTACTGGCGACTTCTGTTCCTGTTGGGATAAGCACTGGATTGGGTTGGGGAGCGGATAACCAGAAAGTTACCGGTACTTTGGCAGGCACTGTCTCGCGCAGCTTGATACCCAGCAGTTCCAGGAACTTGATGTAATGCAGGTCGGGAACCTGGTTAAGACGGTACAGCAGCAGATCGGTCATCCAGGCAAAAAGTTCGATCAATGTGATCCCCGGATCGCTGACGTTATGATCCGTCCACTCTTTGCAGAAATGGGGGATGCGGCTCTTGGCTTCATCCACGATTTCTTGAAACTGGCGGTCATCAAGTTTTGGTGTCACTAATCCCATATTCGCCTCCACTAAAATTTCCTGGTTGTTTCTTTTACTGCTGCATTTTAAGATAATATTTCAAGCTGTCTCTTCGGGTATCAGATAGAATGGATATACCAGGCTGCGCTGGTCGTGGGTTGCTTTGACTTCATAATCAATGTTGATGACCAGGCGGTTCGAACCGCCGTCATCAGCTTGCACGTCCACCTGTGTTACGTTGATCCGCGGTTCCCACATCCCTAAAGCCTCCTCAACGTAGCGTCGAGCCTGGGCGGCTGTGTGGCTGTTGTTCGGGGCAAAGATCAATTCGTACAGCCTGCATCCGAACGCGGGTCGCATGACCCGCTGTCCCGGAATTGTCCTGAGGATAATTTGTATCGATTGTTCCAGCTCGTTCCGTTCGCTGGTCAATGACAGCCCTCCCTGCGCGTCGATTTGAGGTGGGAAAGTCCAACCACAACCTACAATCTCAAAAGCCATCTCTCAACCTCCATTTAATTTTATATCTGTTATCCCGGTATCATCAGGCTACATTCACAGTTGCCTGTCCAGGATTGGATATCGTTATCACGCCGCCCCACTGGCAAGTAAGCTGGCAGGTGTTGTTCAATGCCGGTTGGTCTCCAATCATGACCGTCGGTGAGCCTGGAGTCCAGGGAGCCAGCACTACGGGAAGACACGGTATGGGGGTGAGTACCCCCTGTGCGGCTGCCGTGGCTGCTGCCACTTGGGGGTTGCTGAGCGTGGTACACATCACAAAAGGCATCACGTTAGCCAGCGGTGTAAAATCCACGATTGTCCCGGCGGGCATATTCCCGGCATTGACCCTGTTGGCGGGTAATACTGCCAGTTGGCTGGGTCCTGCTCCAAAGGAGCACATCAGGGTCCCACCATTACAAACAAGCTGCGCCATTTTTCCTCCAGTCGATCATTCCGTTGACTTTAATTCAGGTTGACCATTGCACCCTTGATACTCAGAATTCCTCTGGCTTCCATATCTAGATTACCTCCAGCCTCTATCTTCAAATTTCCGGTGGCTTTCAATTCGATCTGGTTATTGCTTTCTAGTGTTATCTTGCCGCTGCTGTCATCCAGGGTAAGAGTCAGCCCACCGCTGCTCTCGATGGAGATTTTACGGTCGGCATCATCCAGAGTGATATGGTGGCCTGCTTCTGTCAGGATTTCCACTTTATTGTCAGCGTTGTCATAGATCGTGATTCGGTGACCTTTTTGTGAATGCCAGGTGCGTACCAACGGTTTTTCTCCGCTTGCGACTCCCTCCACTTCAGAGGGGATCGCATTTTGTCCGTTCCATAGGCTGCCGATCACATGTGGTTGGCTGAAATCTCCATGGGCGAATAGGACCAGCACTTCGTCCCCGACTTCTGGCATCACATAGAATCCCGCCTCTTTTCCAGCTCCGATACCAGTTACTCTGGCCCAATCACTCTCGGCGTCATCTGCCATCCAGGGGAATTTCACTTTGACCCTCCCCCAGTCCTTGGGATCATCGGTATTTGTAACGATCGCAGGTACGGCTCCATACCAGCGCTGCTCCGGTTTATGCCCATTTATTTTCTCGTTCAGTAATCCGGTGCGTGTTCCCCACGCAGAGAAGAAAGTCTTTAAACCCTCCGACGCTAGTATGTGGGTTGCGTTGGTCACCAAAAAGGTTCCGCTGAATCGATCCCCCAGGGCTTCAATTTCTACCATCTGACCTGCTTTTATATCCGGGCGGCGGAAGGCTGTCCCTTCAGCCTCCAGGAAGGCACCACTGATCTCGTCCAAACGCGCAGCGGCAAGTGCATCGGCTTCTGCCTGGCTGACGACCGGTTGGTTGACGATCACTGTCTTGCCGGTGCCGAAGGTCTGCGCCCAGGTTGCACCATCTTTCGTCTCTTCGACCTCGGGGTAGAGGCTGCCTGATGTCGCTCTCCCGATAATGGCTTCTTGTTTGTCGATGTCCCAACCCTTGACCTGAACTTCGTCTACCTGCTCAGCAAGTACCATGCGAGGTGTGAAGGAAAGCAGATCGTCACCCCATGTCAGGCTGCTGCTGCTGCCATTCGTTGGTGGTTTGCGAAAATAGAGCTTTCCCTCCGAAACGAAACACTCAAAACCGATGCGCCAGGCACGCTGCATTAGAAAGGATAAATCCGATTGGTTGTGCTGGTATATGTGATCGTAAACGGTGCTGGTGGTCTCAACTTCGGCTTGCAACCCTGCCTCGCCAGCGATTTCACTGGCGAGGTCGCTGTCTTTTTTATTCAGGTAGGCCTTGCTCTTAAGCTCCCGGAACATGCGGTGTGATTTATCGTAGCCCCTTACCAACAGCTCGGAATTCATCCCATCTTTGAAGATCGGCTCCAGCGAGGTGATTTCGCCTTTGATTAACTTGACCTTTGTACCATCTTCAAGCGCGGATTCGATCTCTACTTCTTTTGTCAAATCGAAGGGACCGTTATCCAGCAGCTCTTTTTCCTCATCGTAGAGGCGAATTGTAAAGTAATCTGGGAGGTGGGTATGCTGGTCGACGACCACTTCGGCAAGTTTCTGCATGGTGGTGCGCGGGACTTCGGTCCCGCCCACTTTTATGTATATTCGACTGACAAATTCACTGGGTTTCGGCATGGTCTTCTTTCCAATTTCCTCAATTAACGATATTCGGATATCCTTCTATGGTATTTAATCGAGAGGGATCCTCAACTGTTGACCCGGTCGAATCGATAATGGATCAACGATGTTGTTGTGTTCTGCGATTAATCGCCATTTTGTACTGTCGTCGAACACTCTATCGGCGATTGTATCCAAACGATCCCCTGCAATTACACGCCAGACGCGTTCAATAGGTCCTCCTCCTGAAGATGGATTTTGCCTTTTATAATCGTTGACATCTTTGTACTGCGTAAAGGTGATGTCCACATTTGCCCGTACCGGGGTTCCATCCTTCTTGAAAAGTGAGAACTTTTGGGTCATATTGGTTATAAAGGATACAAATTTGAATACCCCCCATTTAAAGGCGACTTGCGGAGGCTCGATTTTTTCATTCTTGCTGCTGTCGGACTGTGTTTTCGACATCATCAATTTCCACAGCTTATTGGTCTCGAGACTGACGTCCTTGTCTTCTTCGTATGTATCGAACACCAGGTTCAGCTTCAGGGTTTGTGCACCTGATTTGAAGAATTCCCCTTTGGGTGTGTCCGCATCATTCTTAGCCTGTTCTTGATAGGTATTGGTTTTCGATACGGTATATTCGAAAGGATTGAACATACAATCCACGGATATACCGCTGGCTTTGTCACCTTTTTTATCCACTTCGTAAATCGTGGCAGGCACGAGATCTCCACGTGTATTGGGCATGAACTATTCCTCCGTTAGACGCTTACTTGTACCCTCTCATACGCTCCCACTCTATCGATATTCGCCGTTTGATTTCCACATATACCTGGCGGGCAAGCTTATCAACGTCAATCTGAGCCCCGGTTGGAGTATTGTCAGCGCTACGTTCGCTGTCGTCGTTCGCTGCAGAAGCGGTCTCCGGAGCACTCTTCGACTGGCGTTGAATTATCTCTGGCACCTGAATAAAACCCTCATCTGAGATGGGTGGTTTTGATGGGGATTGTGTAGCAACCCTGGTCTCAACAGCCCTCTGTGCGATCGTATTCGCTTTATTTATAGGATGGTCATCTGGGCTCATTGGCTCTGAATACCGGGAATCTGAGATTTCTTTTTGATGAGGAATGACCGCCTCAGTCCTCGATGAAATACCAGGCATTCTTTGATGATCCGCTGTTTGGGATGGTGGTGTTCGGTCGATCAACCCCCAGAGATCGTTGGGTAACGGACCAATTTCAGTCGGGATCGTTTCTGGTTCAATTGAATCTTCCCTGTGAGTTATCGATCCCTGTCCCTGGAGTAGTGCAGGCATGTCCAATCCGGGCTTATCCTGGTCTCCAATCTTCTTTGTTTGGATTTGGGCACTACTTCCCCCTGGTGTAAGTGGTCGAGGATGAAGGGGCGGCAGATATTCAACCGAGGATTGAGTTGGTCCTTTGGTGGGGAGATCTTTGATCCTTTCATAGGCGGGATCATCGGTTTCTGAACGTGATTTTATTTCCCCTGTCGATCTATGGGGGGATGTGGAAATTTGGGCTGCCTCATTGGCTGTGTCCGAGGTTCTTCTTTCTTTGCGTTCCACTGGCCAAACATCTTCAAGAGGAGGTGGCTTTTTAGCAGGCTCAAACGACTTTGTTGTAAGAATTTCTCCGGTTGGATGAGGTGGCTCTTCTTTCCCGGATTCAACTTTTTCGGGTAGAAATTGGCCCTCATCCATTTGAATACTGGCAGGTTGTCCGTCTTTGAACGTACTCTCTCTCAATCCATTAGAGAGATTTTCTCTCAGTTCAGATTGAGGAGTTTGTGCTTCAGCAGGATGAGTCTGCGTATCCAACTCATCATCATTCACAGTTCCTGAAAGGTCATCCGCCACCCGAGACTCCATTTCGGGCGAAAACAACTCCTTTGTTTGGGGTTCTGGGAGGGCTTCCGAGGTCTTATGCGCTTCAATATCACTTATCCCTGGTGGCTTAGGCTTCTGGGTATGAGGTGATGGTAACTTCGCCAGGATTGCTGCATCCTGGGAGGTTTGTATTATGGATTCTTCACTCGGTGAAAGGGGAGATTTGGTTTCAATCTTTTCCGCCTCTTGTGCAGCATTAATTTTCTCAGATGATTCCTGGTTGGTCGTCTCAAGAGGAGGTGTATGTTCTGAATTGGATTGTTTTGTTATATGGTCAGAAGAAGATTCGCGTTGATGGGATGTCTGGATATGGATACGTGACCGGTCATTGTTTGTTGGGGGTTCCTCTAAAGAATCCCCCTCCTCCAGACCACGTTGGTGATCGACTTCACCTGGTTTTTCCGAATCATACAAATTCGTAATTACTTTTATCCCGGTTGCGCCACTCTTTTTCCCTTGACGTGGAATTTTCCCTTCAACATCTGGATCAAATTCCACCTGTGTGTCCTCACCTTTTTCCTGGTGCTTACTGAAGATCGCCTGCAGCCGCTTCCAGGTTCCGTCCTGTTCCTCCATATCGGACATGGTATCGTCTTCCGCATGTTGACGCTGGTTCTCAGGGGTGGTCTGGACTGACGGCTGTGATTCGACATTAAAATCGGTTACAGGGCTCTGGTTAGATCCGGCGTATTTCTTTTTGGGAGGAAAATCAGATGCAGTTGTTTCTGTTATTACGCCTTCCTCTATCTCTTGGACCGGATGTGACCATATGAATGCTTTGACGACTTCTTTATTTGGTGAAGGGGCTTCTTCCTGTACAAACCGTTCCGGGATTCGATCCATGGGTCTTTCAGGTGCAGAATCTACCATCCGGTGAAGGGTCGCCATATTTAAATGGCGGCTCATCCTGCGTATGAGTGGGCTTCTTGCTTCTTGAAACGCTCGGTACTTAAACATATCGATAAATGCTCAGATAAATGCTGCTACATCATAAAATTTTGTCATGAAAGTTTTACGGTTACATCTCCACAAATGAATTCGAGTGTCTGTATGGCAAGCGTGTTTCCGTCCGTCTTCAACTGCGGTCCGCTCCATTTTATGGGATAGGCATTTTCGATGTTCCAGACGACCACGGACTCCTGGAGAGAATTGAGAAGAGTGATGGTTAATTTCTTGCGCGAGACTGTTTTGCTGATTGCTTCGATATACCAGTTAAGTAGTCCGCTTTTTCCAACACCATTTTTTAAACTCACTTTTGTTGCTTTGCGCCTGCCGGGAAGCTGGTGGGTGTAAGTATTCAGCCCACCTTCCTTCAATTCTTCCGCATCCCATTCAATATTAGGCAGGGTGCATTCTGTAAAAGCTGCCTGGCGTTCATCGTCAACATCGATGACGAACCGGAAAGAGGCGTTGGTTTGCTGGCGCATCTGCTGCTCATTTGCCATGTTCAGCATCCTCTATTTTAATGATCATCAGGTCGGGATAATAATCTTCTTCTCTCGAATTCGATCCTGAGATCTGTTTGGAGCAGGGTATAGACACGCTCCGTGACCTCCTTGACCAGTTGCGGTGAAATCTCACGAGAAGTCTCGCTCTGGTTCTCATTCGAGTTGTTTGGTGATAAGGGTTGGTTATCGGCTGGAGCCATCCAATTCTTTCCTTCTTACCCAATAACATGAGTAAAATTCTTTCACCCGGTACTCACTGAGCAATATTTTCCAAAGGTGCGATTTGTAACCGGAACCGGCTGCTGCATTGGGGACATACAGCGCCTACCATAACAGTCTCGACACTGTTGAGGCGTATATACAGGTCTTCCAGATAGGACAGGTCTGAGGCGAACATGTTTTCAATCATTCTAGGTGTGACTTCATTGAGATTTCCCAAGCGGCACAAAACCCGGGCAAGCAGCAGTACCGGAAGGTAGGCTGGATTTGCCTGAACGCGAGGGTCATCCATGGTGTTTATCTCATCCATAGCGGTCGCCAACCGCATGCAGCCGCGTTTCCATACCTGTCCTTTTGAATCGACATACCCTCTCGGCAGTGTAAAATCGAATTCCGTTTGANGGTCCATGGTNTTCAGCCNCCTCCTCNGNNGATTGGCAAGGGGCACTTCATTGGGCGTGCCCCTCACCGCCTCCGGCGATTTCATTTCACTCTCTTGATGTACTCATGGGATATGGTCAGTTCCTCAATCCCGATCTCGTTGCTGTCTGCTTTGGGCTGCGGACCGGTGACTTTTACAGGCCAGGCTTTCTCGAAATTCCATTGGGCAACCGGGGATAATTTCTGGTCATACATGGTGATGGAACCATCATGCCGGTTATCATCTACCTGACCATCCTCGATTTTTTTTCGCCAATCCCAGATATCCATACTGCTTGTTATTCCACGTTTTAAAGTGACGTTTTCCCACTTCAGGCGGCCGGGAATTTTGATCACGACTTCCTGTCCTTTTTCGTTGACCACCTTGTGTTCTATGACATCGTGCTCTGACCCGAGCCCTGAGCATTCGGTGAAATAACCCTTGACCACACCTTGAATTTCAACTGCAAAATGAAATCCAACTAGGGGATCTTCGCGTCCATTTGACATTTTTTTGCTCCTTTTATTTTGATAACTAAGTTGTTTTCTTTATCACAGTCCACATAACCCATCAGGCTTCTGCATTCACGCCAGCCCATTGAGTGATGCGGAAGATAACGAACTCGGCTGGCTTAACGGGAGCCATACCGACTTCAATGATCAGCCTCCCCAAATCGCGTATCTCTGGCGGGTTGAGTTCTTCATCACACTTAACATAAAACGCCTCTTCTGGCGTATTGCCAAAAAGCGCTCCTCCCAACCAGATTGTCTTGAGGAATGAGGAGGTGTCTCGAATAACTTTCGCCCAGAGGGTGTGGTCATTAGGTTCGAATACAACCCACTGCATACCTGCATCCAGTGAAGCCTCCACCATGATGAACAGGCGGCGGACATTGACATATCGCCAGGCGCCATCACTGCTCAATGTGCGACCACCCCAGACCCGGATACCACGTCCCGGGAAGGAGCGAATGCAGTTAATTCCGATGGGGTTCAACAGGTCTTGTTCAGCTCTGCTTAAGTGGAGTTCCTGGTTGATCGCGCCAAGAATGACTTCATTGGCGGGCGCTTTATGAACACCACGATCTGCATCAGTGCGGTTGTAAATTCCAACCATGTGGCCACTGGGCGGAACTAGTTTGCTGTTGCGACCACTTCCACTCAGATCGGCGATTTCGATCCATGGATAATACATGGCTGCGTAAGAGCTGTCGAAGTTGACATAGTTGCGCCACTCGATCGCCTCCTGGGCATTCAACCCCGGGGGTGTGTCGATGGCTGCGAAGCGGTAGCGCATTCGCTCGCAGTGGGCAATCATGGCCTCCTGGATCATCTTGACCCGCTCTTTGTCTTCCTTGGATCCTTCGTATCCGGCAAAGACATCAGGGCAGACCACCAGGCGCACCTGGTCGATAGCTTCCAATCCACCCAGTCCAGTACGTTTGGTGGGATCGCCGATGAAGTCCTTGGCTGTCAACGCTGCCATTCCCCCACCGGAGAGGGTATAGGTGCCCTCCTCCGGAAACGCAGATGCAGTGCCAACGTTAGCGATGGTCACCTTGGAAAATTCAGCGTCGCCGACGTAGTTTTCCCCTTTCTTCATCGAAAGACCTTTCTTGTTTTCACCATTGACGCTGATGGAGAATGTTGCTTCTTCTCCCGCTTTGATGTGCATTACGATATCGTTACCTTCCGGACCAGGTACCTTGGCCAGGACTTTGAAACTGTTGCCCTTCCCCGATGTGGGTATGGTCACCACTGCGGTCTTGACATCCGCCTCGGCTTCTGTGAGCGCTCTCAGGCTGGTGACATAACAGGCGCCCCCTCCATTCGCAAAGTAACCGTACACTGCGTCCGGCAGGTATGCACCGGGGGTGAAGTCACCGAAGATATCAACAAATTGGGTCCAGTTGCTGACCAGGGTGGTTTTATTGAGCCTGGACTCCACCACCACTCGCTCTCCGGTGGAAGCATCAGTCACCTTTCTGCTGGCTTCCGCTGAAATACCGATGAAAGCGGACGTCGAGGTACCCACGGACTCGATCGGTTTTGTACCGCGATCAATTTCTTCAACATATACGCCGGGTGATAAATAGGTTAGTGCCATTTTTCGTTTGCTCCTTTTTTTCGTTCCGGCTTCGCCGGATTTGAACTTAACTGTGATCTCATCTGCATAATTTATTTTCCTTATCACCCATAGGCATCCTCCTTTGGGGTTGAACGTTTAGCCAGGTGCTCCAAATAATCCCATCATTACCATCCAGCATTGGTCACAAATCGATGTCGTATTCTCCAGAACTTGCGGGAATGGAGATCTCCTTTTCGATTGGAACAGCTGGTTTCTTATCTTTTGACCAGGCTACAAGCGTGTAATCCCCCGGCGGCATACTGCCCAAGACAAAGCGCCCGTGTTCGTCGCTGGTCGAAAATATTCCAGTGCCTTTGACCGCCACCTCTATATTGGCCAGAGGGGCGTTTTTATCCTTCTTATTCCAGACAGTTCCGCCGATGAT
>JGI24024J18818_10000208_pt1 | contig 19848 bp, 19 predicted proteins | sample Cruoilmetagenom2_FD_18818 | JGI IMG/M metagenome (IMG submission 18818) | reverse complement strand
AACCTTCATGGACATGTATGGTTTATTGGAACGGAAGAAGGGGGTGCTGAAATATGGAGGCAGCAAACGAAAACGCTGGAAGAGAGTTTAGACATTAGATCTCAATTCAATCTCCACATGGATTTTCTAGATGTATGGGAAAAAAAGTATAACATTTCACTATCAACCTTTAGTGGCGCAACGGTTTGGAACTTTATGGCTGCTTTTCTATTAAGTTTTGATGCTCAAGAAGTCAATTCTAATACAATAAGAGATTTTGTGTTTAATAATAAATTACTTGGAAGAACAAAAGGCAATCATTTTCTTTGTGAACTATTCCCGCTCCCGAAACCTGTAAAGAATAGTATTCAGCCTTATGAAGAGATATGGAACTCAATCAAAAATTATCATGATGAAGTATTAGAGAAACGATTTGAACTCATTAATAGCACTATTGTTAATCACCCACAAGTTCAAATCATTATTTCTTACGAAAAAGGATTAGTTGAGCTGATGAAACGAAATTTATCTAGTTCTCTGGAACAATTAAGCAGTTGGACATATGGGAGCCAACAATATTCTCTATTTCAATTAAAGCTAGATGAAGGAAGAACGGTATTACTGCTTTCAACACCATTCCTTGGACAAGGGCAGATTAGTTACGAAGGGATTAAAGATTGTGTTAGACATTTAAATTCATATATTAAAGTCACTATGTGTTAGACATAACCAGAGACAATTCCAATTATTGTTGAAGTTGTGTGTTACACAGGGAGCTCTTTAATTTATAAAAAAAGTGATACGAAGTAGGTACTGATTTTAGTATTTTTAGTTCTAAATGTGCAATTTGTAAACGTAAAGCTTGTCCGTACCGACTCTATAAAAATCCTAAATGCCAAGAGGCTCTGTTACGCAATCTGTCAGAGAATTTATCCTAGCAAATTTAGAAGAAGAGAGAAAAACCGTTGTAACTCATATGAATTTAAAATTCGGTGATATCCATCGCCAGATGAACATTAAAAATAGATTTACCAATAGTTTGTAGTGCAATGAATAGTAGACGGATACCGTATTGAGGTTATTCATGATACTCCAAGTAAGTTAAGTTCGACCAATGTAGTGAGATACTTTTTTGATTGAGATATTTTTTGGTACTATATTCATAGGCACGTGCTGTAAATAAAGGAAAGACATTTTAATCATTCTTTAATGACTTTGGGTTTCATGGTAGGTAAATTGAAAAGAAAGCAGCTCTTACAGCTGCTTTCTTTTCAATTCATCCAAAGTTTTTCCATTTTTATTTTTCCAATCTACCCAACCATTGGAGGGACTTTGGTTAATGAAACTAGACGCAGCTGATGGCGAGTTAAATGGATAATCTTTTAAAAATATAATTCTATTACTGTCGTCTTTACCTAAGATACCATCATTCAAGAGTTTTTGAATTTTTTCAATGTGTTTATCCAACTTTGGTTCAAATCCTGGAGAAGATTGGCTAGCCATTTTAGATCCTTGATATACTATGAAACCGTCTTCCGTCCATTTGCCAAAAGCCTCTGAATCACGGCGTGAACAGTAGAACAACTCTTCATCGTTATCTGGGGTTGCACTACCATCTGACTTACTTCGATAACTTTCAAAGAGTGGATAACCAAGTGTTCCTAGTAATAGAGTGAGGGTCTCGAATACATCCAAAAGGTCTTCTTTTCTCCATTCTGGAATAAATGGATTTGTTGGTATGGTTTGATTTATAGCGTAACGTCCTGCTTCCACTGCTTCATTATAAGCTAAATGCTCTAAAAACTTCACGTCCGCTTTAGTAAACTGATTTTGATTATTGTTAGTCACTACAAGTACTGCAACATCCCAAAAATCTTTACCAACATTATGTTGCTTTAATCTTTCATATCCAACTTCAGCCTCTCCTATATATGCCTCAGTTCTAGAAACTTCATCATTATCCCCAAATAAAAAGTAAAGTGCTACGTTTTGAACTTCAGGTCTCTCTTTTATAGTTTTTAATAGACTACGGGGGATTAAGATTGCTTGTACAGTCCTATTAGTTACTTCTACAAATTTAACTCCACCAGGATTTCCATCAGGAAGAAAAATTTGAATAGTTTTACCCATTATATTTCCTCCGGATCTTCTTAAAATTACAAAAAGGATTTAAATTTTATAACTATACTTTCTTACTTTTTTTCTCAAAATACCAATGCAACCTAAACTCACAAATCTCCTGAGTCCATTTATAAACAATCTCATTCACTGAAGCGGCTATATCAAAATTCAAAGCGAGTTCTCTATTCTCAAAAGTAATCTTTCCTTTAGAAGAACCACTCCATTTAGTCATGGGCATCCGCTCAATTAAAAAGGCTAATTTCTTCAAATCTGTATCAATCACATCAACCTTTCTTCTATATTCCTTCGCTGTTAAGTACTCGGCAAAGAAGGGAGCAACTTCCACAGCTTTTACTGGTTCATGCCAATGATCTACACCTCTTGATAGCATGTATTTCAGTAGCACCATTTTGTAACTTTTATTCATAGCTGTTTTTTCTACTTCTTCTAGCCAGTCTTTATACTGTTCAAAAGCCTCTAATTCTTGATCTGTTAATTCCCCAACTTCTTTTAGCATTCCAACATAAGAACCGAATTCCTTTTTGACATTTGTAGCGATGATTCCTGATTTTAGATGATAGTCTAGATAGGTAGGTAGTGAACCTATTTCTTCTTTTAGTCTGAAATATTCATAGGTGAGCCGTTGTTTATGAGATGCTGCTTTTCTTGCCATTTCTTTTACTAAGTCGATAATTTCTGTTTCCAGATGAAAGGCACATAGTTCTGGTAAGGATGTTTGGATCGTTTTTACTTCGACTTTATCGGTTGATTCTGGAGTAAACACTGTTAGCTTTGTATCTGCATTTCGGTAGTTACCGATCAGATCAATGATGACGCAGTGAGATTTTCCTTCTGCTAGACGAAGTCCACGACCGATTTGCTGGGTAAATACTGCAATGGATTCAGTTGGACGTGTAAAGAGTAGGGTATCTACTGTTGGAATGTCGATTCCTTCATTGAATAAATCTACTGTGAAAATGATATCGAGTTGTCCTGATTCGAGTTGTTTTCTTGCATTCATACGATCATTTCTTGGTGTCGTTCCACTTAAAGCGATAGATTTATATCCAGCTTTTGCAAAGTAATTATTTAAGAAGTTAGCTTGTCTAACTGTGGAGCAGAAGCCGACTGTTCTTGTTTGTTTCCGCTCTATCCATGCTTGTAGAATTTTTTCCGCCATTTCTTCTCTTAATTGAACCCGAGATAATTCTTCCTCATCATATCCTGTACCAATCCATCGAATTTGGGAGTAGTCTGTATCGTCGTAAACCCCGTAATAATGGAATGGAGATAGCCAGTTTCGCTGAATGGCATCGATAAAGTGGATTCGAATGGCTATGTTTCCATCACATATGCTGTATACATCTTTATTGTCTAAACGGTCTGGTGTTGCAGTAATACCGAGTAGAAACTTTGGCTTAAAGTGGTCTAACACTCGCTCATAGCTTGGAGCAGCTGCATGATGAAACTCATCGATTACGATTAAATCGAATGCCTTTGGATCAAATTGTTCCAGATGGAATTTTTGAGATAGTGTATGTATGGATGCAAAGACGAAGTCGGCATCCTTATTTTTCTCGATAGCATTGTATAGTCCTGTTGTTTTTGCTGGATGAACATGTAAGAACGAAGCTTTTGCTTGGTTTAATATTTCTTCACGGTGCGCAATAAATAAAACTCGCTCGAATTGCTCCCCGAAAAAAGCTGCTAAATAAGTCTTACCAAGTCCTGTTGCGAGTACTACAAGTGCTTTGTCGTACTCATCTTGCATAGTTTCCTGTAATGCATCTAACGCCTTAACCTGGGCAGGACGTGGAGTGAGTTCGGTCGTTTCTGTTATATAGGGTTCACCTGGTTCAAGAACTGTTGAATCAGTGCTAGTAGGTCCAAACATGACTTCCTGTTCGTCCGATTCGGACCAATGCCTGCTTAAGGGGACTGTAAGATTAGCTTGTTCATATAAAGTGGCATAGGTTTCATGAGTTTCTTTATTCAGCGAAATGGTAGCTTCCGAATAAAACAGTTTCATAAATTCATCCGTTGCTTCCTCGAAAACAGTTCCACTCACTTCTGAAGGTGCATATAAATTCCATTCAATCCCTCTTTGCAGAGCAGATGCAGATAGGTTGGATGAGCCTACAATTAAGTGGTTCGCTATTTCTGAACGGAACAAATAAGCCTTCGGATGGAAGGAGATGCCGCTACTTTTATGTATTCGAATTTCTGCTCCAGGTAATTCCTGCAACAGTAACTCCAGTGCTTGGGGTTGTGTAATATATAAATAATCCCCAACTAATATTTTAAGTTCTGTATCTCTTGCTAGTGCTTCCTTTAATGAAGGAAGCACTAGCTTAACACCAGATTTCATAACGAATGCAGTTACCCAGTATATGCTTGATGCATCAGCAGACAGCGTGGTTAAATCTTGAATAAGATTCGACGTAATAAGCCGTAACTTATTCATCCTCCACCTCTATCAAATAAATCCCTTCTTCAAATCCACCGCGTTTTTCTTTCTTAGCAATGCGTATTTTCTCCAGATCTTCATAAGTTGCTTCATGAATAGGAAGAGCCGCATGAATTAATTCCAGAATGTCTGCTAGTTCTTCTAATGCATCTTGATGGTTCATCGTTTCTTGGAATTCCTGTACTTCTTCATATAGTTTTTTCTTTATTTCCGTTAAGTGTTCGGAAGGATCTAGTGTGCGTGTAGTAAATTTACTGCCTGAGTTGTCGATGACTTGTGGTATTAAGTCGCGTACAAGTTTGTTGTATACTGGCATTGAAAATCCCCCTTTTTCTTTTATTATAGAGAAAATTGGTATTATTTAAAAGGAATGCTCTAAGTTCAACTAGTATTATATACATTGCTCTCTGCTCTCTATGTATTTATAGAGGGAATAATAACCAATAAATCTTTTGGCAAGGTGGTGTTAGTATTAGATAGATTAAAGTCTATTTTCAAAACCATTAGTTTTATCTCTGTATTAACATATTGGAAGGCTGGATATTATTTTGAGGTTAGATAAGTATAAATTCATAAAAAAACAAATTTCTAAAACGAATAAGAAGAATGATGAAAACTATGTAGTTACGAGGATTTGGCATCGACTGGATAATATAGATGTAAAGATGGTTACCCAGCAGTATATTGTTCGCGACATAGTATCGAAGCAATACGCATTGGCAGATATTTATTTTCCGCAATTTGATCTGATTGTAGAAATAGATGAGCCTTATCACTTCTCAGAGGAAATGCTTGTGCGTGATCAGATAAGACAAAATGATATTGTACAGGCTTTGAATTGTAAGGTATATAGGGTTACCATCTCAAACAATATAGAAGAAGTTAATAAGCAGGTTGAAGAGATTGTAATAGAGATTAAAAATCGAATCACAAATGAAAAATTTGTTGCTTGGGATCTCTATGCTGAATATAATCCAAAGACTTACATACAAAAAGGCTACATGGATGCAGATGATCATCCTGTTTTTAAAACGGTAAGTGATTGTTGTAATTGCTTTGGCGCGGGTTATAAAGGATTTCAAGGTAGTGGAACGGGTCATAAATTTAACGCAAATATCGATATTAAAGCATTGAAATTTTACCCAAATGGTACATGGAATAACAAGCTAGAGGCAGATGAAGAACATTTCACAGAATTTCATATGGATCCGGAAATAAACGAAGCATATGTAGAGAAACGGATACATGAGCTGCGCTCAGAACTAGCTTTGTTTGCCCATGTAAAAAGTGATTTAGGTGGGTATGAATACGTCTTTAAAGGTTGGTATCAACTAGATGAGGAGAAAACAAAGAGACTAAGAAAAGTATCCTATAGTAGGATCTCTAAAATTATGCCAACTTATTATCCAACGAGTGAAGAGAGTCCAAATGTTATTGCAAGAGCTCTTGATAAAGGTAGAGAGATTGGTCAATTCTATGATAAAGAAATAGTAAATGCGTTTAGTAGTAAATATCCTGAGTATCGAGTGATTCAAGCATAGAATAAGTATATAAATATCAGAAAAAAAGAAAAATCTTAGCGTATTTTGTATAATGGTAAGTAATAATCCGAAGGGGTGTTCTCATGCAAATACAACGTGGACAGAAGGTTACATTAGAAAATACAACACAACTGGAATGTTTTGTACGATGGTCAACACCGAAGAAAGAAATGGAGTTAGATATTTCTTCTTTTTTATTGCAAGCTGGTGATCGCTGTGAAAAAGATGAACATTTTATCTTTTATGGTCAACCACATAGTCCCGATAAGTCAGTTAGCTATGCAAAACAAACAATATTAGATGGCTCTATTACTATTCAGTTGAGTACCGTGCCAGAAACAGTTGAAAAAATAGCTATTGCCTTGACTATTCATGAAGGCGAAGTTCAAAATTTGCGTTTTCAAGAAGTAGAAAAATTAGAGCTTTTTATAAGAGATGCTGATACAGGAAATAATTTATACACTTATTCGTTCGGTGATGATTTACAACAGGAGACTGCGATTGTAGTTGGTGAGTTATATAGATATCAAGGACATTGGAAATTTAATGTGGTTGGTAGTGGATTTAATGGAGGATTGGAGGCGCTATGCTTAAATTATGGTTTAGAGATTGAAAATAGCGAGAGTAGTATACAGCATGATCCTACTCCACCTCCTGTAGAAGCACCTAAAAAAGAAAAGCCAAACCTAGAGAAAATGAATATCAATTTGAAGAAAAAGGAATCCATATCGATAGCGAAGTCCAATAAAATTGTAGCAACTTTAGAGTGGGCAAATCCTAAAAAAGATTTAGATTTATATTGTTTTTATGTATTGAAAAATGGGGATACCGGAAAAGTATATTACCGTTCTATGGGGAATGCTAACCGTCAGCCTTTTATTACTTTAGATGGTGATAGTAGGGGAGCAGGGAAAGAAACTATTGTCATACACGATCCCTCCAAATTGAAGTACGTATTGTTTGCGGCTTATAGTGCAGTTAGCAATGGTATAGGTAGTTTTAAAAGTATGAAGGCAAAAGCTGTCGTTGATAACCAACTAGGTCAACGGATCACTAGCCCGTTATATGAGAAAAATCGTTTGGCCTACTGGGTAGCGATTGCACATATTGACTTTACAGATGCCGATAATATTAGTGTCAGTCATGTAGAGAGGTATTCGAAGTCTGGTTCTGAACATTCTCCAGAGCTATACGCGGATGGTTTGTTCGAAATGGATCGCGGAGTAGTTGAGTTTAAATAAATTTAAAATTTAAAAATGTCCCTGTGTAAGAAACTTTCATGTTAGTTTAAACAAACGTGAATAAGTGAACTTTCTCGTTTGTTTGCTACACAGGGACAGTTCAATATATTCCACGAAAGAAACAGTTTGGTCCTGTTTCTTTCGTGGATTTTATTTGTTTATAATCTCATGCATTTCATAATTTCTCACTTTTAAGACAAGCTATAAAAAAGAGAAAGGTGATTGAATGGACAATAATTATGGATTAGGTGGTTTAGGAGTATGAATAAACCTTTCGTTCCGCAGCTTGTTTATTTTGAACCCAATGCACTGGATTATCCGCTTGGAAAAGAACTGAAGGAAAAGTTCGATAAAATGGGCATTGAAACACGCTTTACGACTTCTCACAATCAAATTCGAGATCTGCCGGGTGAAACGGATGCTCAAAAATATCGTATCGCCAAATCCACTTTAGTCGTAGGCATACGGAAAACGTTAAAATTTGATACGTCTAAGCCATCAGCTGAATATGCAATCCCGTTGGCAACTGGTTGTATGGGGCATTGTCATTATTGTTATTTACAAACGACGATGGGTAGCAAGCCATATATTCGAACTTACGTAAATGTGGAAGAAATTTTCGAAGCAGCTGATCGCTATATCGAAGAACGTGCACCTGAAATTACTCGGTTTGAAGCTGCGTGTACATCCGATATTGTTGGAATTGACCATTTAACGCATTCATTAAAAAGAGCTATTGAACATATTGGTCAAACAGAACTAGGTAGGCTTCGTTTTGTGACGAAATTCCATTTTGTCGATCATTTATTGGATGCCAAGCATAATGGCAATACAAGATTCAGATTTAGCATAAATGCTGACTATGTCATCAAAAATTTCGAGCCCGGTACTTCTCCTTTGGATAAAAGAATTGAGGCGGCTGGGAAAGTGGCTAGAGCTGGATATCCACTCGGTTTTATCGTGGCTCCCATTTACCTTCATGATGGCTGGGAAGAAGGCTACCGCCACATGTTTGAACGACTGGACGAAGAATTACCACAAGATGCAAGAGATGATATTACCTTTGAATTCATCCAACATCGGTTTACAAAGCCTGCGAAAAAAGTAATTGAAAAGAACTACCCAAAGTCAAAATTGGAGTTGGATGAAGAAAAACGACGCTATAAATGGGGCAAGTATGGGATAGGTAAATACATTTACCAAAAGGACGAAGAGGATGATATAAAATCTCATCTATACGGATATATGGAAAAGTACTTTCCAAATGCGAAGTTAGAATATTTTACATGAAAGATTTAGCGTAAAGCTCCGGGGAACAGGGACTTTACGCTTTTTATTGACGTATTGCTTCATAGGAACAAACAAAGATCATTCGATTTGGAATTTATTGGATTAACCTTGCGATTTTTCAAAAGCATGTTGCGATTCTCGAGCTTGAATTTGCGATTTGAACGACTTCATTTGCGATTCAGCCAAAAACACGAAGGGACCTGCGATTTGCGGTCCTGACCTTGTGATTTCTCGAAAGTACATAGCGATTTTCGGAGTCGACCTTGCGATTTAATACTTCACACCATCGCTTCATACATTGCCCTTAAAGCCTCATACCGCTCCTCATCAAAATCCTTCTGTCCTCGCATAAACTTTTCTTTCAGATTAAAATAGCAAATCTCGAAATAGTCCTCGGTATGATGCTCAACAAATGGATGCGTCACTTTCTCAAAAGGACCATCTGCAAAGTAACGATCCATCTTATCAATCGTGCGAATATTAATCTCACGTAAGCGCATTTCCTGCAGAACCAATTGAGTATAGGAATACAAATCATCTTTTGAATAGTCATAAATATAGTTTATCAAAATATGCCGATCTTCTTTTGCAAAAATACTATTTAGCTCACGCCACTGTGCCAACAGCTGGGACTTCGGCAAGACACTGAGTAAACCCTGGTGCCATAAACGCAAAAAAATCAACTCCTGTTCAAACTACTATCAGTATAATTTCACTTTTCTTCGTAAATGCATCGTTTCTTGATTTAAGTCAATGAATCACTTTAACTTCCCTATTACAATAAAGTAAAACAATAATAGGGGGTTTTTATTATTAGTACACAAAAGAACGTAAATTTGAGAACAGCTGCTATTATTTCGGGCATCGCTCTTATCATTATGGCCATTGTGGCAGGCTTTTCTTATGGTTATGTCCACGGTAATCTTGTCGTGCCCGGCGATGTAAGCACGACTTATCATAATATCGCATCATCTATCATGCTATTTAAAGCGGAAATAGTGGGGTGGATTATTATCTTAATCTTGGACGTTATAGTCGCTTGGTCATTTTATATCTTCCTCAAGCCGTTTAATCCGGAGTTAGCATTACTAGCTTCATGGTTGCGCCTCACGTATGCAACTATATTAGGAATAGGCATTTTAAATTTGGTCTTTGTATTACAGCTCTCCAATAATGTACCCGTAACCGACCAACTTCAAGAAAATATTACATTCTATTTGGAAGCATTTGAAATTATTTGGGCTGTTGGATTAATTGTTTTTGGTTTGCATTTATTCATTGTGGGGTGGATTGCTTTCCAGACGAAAAGTATCCCTAAAATTATTTCCGTTTTACTAGTAATTGCTGCAATAGGGTATCTTGGTATCCATCTATGCAAAGTTATACTAATTGATCAAAATATTATTACTACAATCGAACTTATTTTTAATGTGCCGATGATAGTAGGGGAATTAGGTTTTGGATTATGGCTACTATTTAAAGGTGGCAGAGTTATTAAATAGCTATGATTTCTACTTACTTGCTATCTATTTCCAAGCGTTTTTTTATTCTACTTAATGACTCGGGTGTTATTCCGAGATAGCTTGCGAGTTGATGTTGTGGTACACGATCTATTAGTTTTGGTCGTTTTAGTAATAGTGTTTTAAAGCGTTCTTCAGGAGTCGAGGCGATAAATGTAGCAAATTCATCTTGGACATTTCCGAAGCTTTCTTCAATCATCTTTCGTGTCATAACTTCCAATTGCGTATATTTGGTATACATGTTCTGTTCAATAGCTAGATCACCTACAACGAGGACTGAATCCTCTAGACAAACAAAAGTATATTCGGATGATTTGTCTAGTTTGTGATTATTGAAAACTGCAATCGCCTGTTCTTCAGTGTAGAAATTGGATGTAACTTCCTTTCCATTTTCATCTACAGAATACTGCCTTACGCATCCCTTTAACACAAAATAACATTTAGTAGGAACATCTCCTTGTCTAAAAAGGATTGTTCCTTTTTTAAATTCGTCGATCTTTATTTCATTAGCGATGGTCTGTTGTTGTTCTTCGGTTAGAAGAGTGAATTTGGACATGTACTTAAACAATATACTTTTCATTTTGCTCTCCTTTTATCCAATTCTTTTATCCTATAATACTACAAATCATTTTGAAGGATTATGATCCTGTAAATTTATCCGGATTCATGACTAATAGAATAACTTCCGTGCACACTAAGTATTAGAAGCTTTAGTGAGAAAAGGATGTGTCCTATGGATTTTTTTCAAAGTCAGGAAACACTTACTTCGATTGAGTGGGTTTTACGCGCTGTTATTGCATTTATCTTTTTAGTAATTGTGGCTAAAGTGATGGGCCAACGTGCCATCTCCCAATTAAGACTCCTAGATTTTGTTTTAGCATTAGTTATCGGAAATATTATTGCACACCCATTATCTGATGAGAACCTTGGACTTAAAGGCTCAGTTATTACAACAATTGTATTGATTTCCTTATACCTTGTGGGTATTTACTTGATTCTCAAATGGCCATTGTTTAGAAGCATTGTAACACCTCCACCCATTAACCTTGTAAAGGATGGAGAAATTATCTATCAGGGATTAAAAAAGGCGAGGATTTCCATTGATGTGTTATTGGAAGAACTACGCGAAAAGAAGGTAGAAGATGTAAAGAAAGTGGCATTAGCTATTTGGGAAGCTGACGGAAAAGTTTCCGTATTCTTAGATCCAAAGTATAATCCAATTACTCCTGCAAACTATCAGTTAGCAACAGAGCCTTTCGATTTGCCGAAGCTTATCATCAAGGATGGAAAATTAGAATTAAAAGAGTTAAAGCAAATTAATAGAGACGAGCAATGGATAGTTTCCAACTTAAAAACGCAATACCAGACCGAAGTAAAAAACGTTTTGCTCGCAACTATTGATAAGAAAGAAAACTTGAAGGTTTTTTTGTATAAGTGAAAGACTTTCCCGAATACCAAAGACAAACGCTCAAAGGATTCTTCTAAAGCGTTTGTTTTTTGCTGTATAATGAAAATATGAATTTTCAGTTTATAAGGAGTCGAACCTATTGTATAAAAAAACTGATTTAAGTATTTGGCAAGGTCGCATCGATCATGAGACGGATTCTTCTTACTTTCGTTACCACCAAATTGTTCAAACAGAATCTACAACTATGCAGGGAAAGGTCGGCTTGATAGGTTTTTGTTGCGATGAAGGTGTCCGACGTAATAATGGAAGTGTTGGTGCAAAAGCTGCTCCGCTTGCGTTACGCAAACAATTATCCTCGTTGCCATGGCGTAATCATGTTCTAACAAATTCTCTAGTAGATTTCGGAGACGTCATTTGTGAAGGACATGAATTAGAGAAAGCTCAGCAGGAACTAGGAGAGAAAGTTTCTGACATCCTAACTAACGGAAAGGCTATTGTACTTGGTGGAGGGCATGAAACATTATATGGACAATATTTAGGAGTGCGTAAAGCAGCGGGTCCAAACGCTTCTATAGGTTTACTGAATATAGATGCCCACTTTGATATGCGTGCCTATGATAACCAAACCTCTTCAGGCACCATGTTTAAGCAAATTTTAGATGAGGATCCAAACGGCCACTATTTCGTATGTGGTATCCAACAATATGGGAACACAACGGCATTATTCAATACAGCGGATAATTATAAAGTGCAGTACTTTTTAGATGAGCAATTGGATGGGCCTAAGTTCAAGGAGGATCTAAATGACTTTATGGACGCGCATGATGTATTACTCGTGACTCTTTGTATGGATGTTTTAAATGCTGCAGAAGCTCCAGGTGTCAGTGCGCCATCTCCATTTGGTTTAACTGCTATAAAAGTTCGTGACATTTTACGTCAAATGGCTTCACATAAAAATACTGTCAGTTTCAGTATTTGTGAAGTGAATCCGTCACTAGATATAAATAACCAAACAACAAAATTGGGCGCTTACTTTATCAATGAAGTAATTATGAATAGCTTCGAATAAGTTGAACTCTCTTTGGAAGCAAAGTGAGTCAAACAGAAAAACACCTCTTCGACAGAAGAGGTGTTTAGCAGTACTATAAGTAATTTTTCATCCATTCTTGGAAGTTAACGATTACTGTATCGATAAAATCAATTGTTGCTTGGTCTGTCAATTCGCCATTGTCGTTGAATTTAGTATGCGCTGCGCCTACGTATACTTCGTTCATCGGAAGTAAAGGTGAATTTAAACCACTTGCGAATAGAATATCACGTAAATGCATTTGTGCTTTTACAGTGCCCATTGCGCCCATAGAAGCCCCCATAATCATGGATGGTTTTTCGTTCATTACTTTATCTACACGACTCATCCAGTCAATAGCATTACCTAATACACCTGGAATTGTAGAATTATATTCTGGTGTTACCCAAAGTACTGCATCTGCTGCTTTTACTCTTGTTTTAAAGTCTAATATTTCCTGAGGTGCATCTAACTCGATATCTTGGTTATACATTGGAAGTGGTTTTAAGTCTAGGATCTCTAGCTCAAACTTGTCCGCATAACGCGTTTGTACATGTTTTGCTAGTTTTAAATTCAATGAATCTTCTCGGATACTACCTACGATTGCTACTACTTTCATGATGTGTTCCCTCCAAAGTTCTAATTAATGGAAATATTTCTTTTCCGTTGTAGTGTTTGACTGTTAATTGTTAACGATTGTCTTAAAGAAGCAGATTCTTTATTATGTGTCAGTTATTCAACTTTAGTCCTTTGTTAGTATAGGAGGTTACTAAAAGTAAGTCAAAGTATTTGCTTGTGTTTCTCTACTTACATTGTGTTACCACGTTTTCATGACCAATGTGCAGGGAGGAGGAAGTAGATTTTTTTTATATAGTGGCAAAAAAGAGAAATAGTAAATGTTTATTAAATAGGCTATATTAAAGATAGAGGTTGATTTAATATGCACAAAAAAAGAGCTAGGATATGTTCTCCATGCTCATATATTTTGTTGTCCTATTTTATAAAAGTTCTACTAAAATTTTCTGTTTCAACTCAGTCCACCATTTAACTAACGCTTTAAAGGGAAATAATATTTCCAATTCAATTATACTATTCCTTTACAAAAGACCATCTCTTCACCTTCCTTATTGAAGTAAAGCACGACGTTAGTTATAGAAATTTGCATAATGAGTTCTGCTATTATAAATCGAAGAAATGAAAAGAACCTAATAAACAGACTAAAGCTATTATCCATAAAGTAAAATACGTAGGTTTTTTTAGTTCTCTATCTAATAATGATATAGATTGAATAACTTTGATAACAACCGCTGAGAAGATAGCTGCCATAAATGCACCTAACAATGTAGGAATGTCGATTACATATTCATCAATTAGTCGAAACAGAATAACCGCAAACGCTATTGAAGCACCAGAAAGAAAATGCTTTAAATTCATATGAATCCTCTATTCTCATTACAATTTACTCTTATTAACCTTCATAAATAATTCCCTATAATAAGTACTTCACCTTCTTTTTTCAAAACCCTGCTTCTTGAACTAAGCAGCAGTTAGTTCAAGAAAAAGAGCTACCCTTAAGAAGACTCTTGTTCGGCTAAAGCATCACGGTAGTTGAACCTCAATCTTGTTTTTAAAACCGTAGTGTTGTTATTTTCTTAGCTGAATAGATCCGTCACTGAATTTAGCATTTGGAATTATTTGAGATCTAGCAATATCACTTATATATTTAAACTAGTATTATTGCATAAACTTTCTGTCCCAAAAGAGCACTTAGAAATAACTTCTGTAATGAAAAAGCAATGCTGCAACTGTTATGATTGTGTATGCCACAGACGTGAGGAAAACAATATTAGGAGAAAACTCAAACTTTTTCTCTTCCATTCTTATGCCTGTAGAACCTTGAATACTTGCATCCAAGCGTCTAGTACTATAACCATCGCCTTTAGAAGTAAAAAACCAAATAATAGCGGTAGCAGCTAATCCAATAAAACATGAATAGTCAATGAATTTTGTATGTGTAAAATATGTAATGCCAAAACTCAAACCTATTAAAACTAGAAAAGTTATAACAATAGTTAGTAATTTTCGTATCATAACGATTTATCCTCCCTTAACTTCAAGTACTATATATATCTAAAAATTCTTATAATATATACGGTTAAATAACTACTTGGTTTCATAATTAAACGTTTCACAAACAATACAACAAAGCAGAATAGAGAAATAATCTATCTACCTAATAAAATGTAGTGGATATTTCTTTTTTTATGGTCGGAATTAAAAATTATGGGTCTTTAGACTTATATAATTGTATACTTTGATTTGGAAATAAATCTAAAAATATCCTTTCACCCATTGTATTTCGAGTGTGTAAATAGTAAAATTGTCAAAGTAACAGGAATAAAGTCACGGGGCAAATTAACTAATAAAAATGAAGTTTTAATGATAATAGATGTGAAGGGAATTTTTTGATGTGGATATTGAGTATACTATTTGTAGTACTTATTATAGTAAGTATTCTATTAAACTTTAAAAGATTAAGGCTACAACAACAGGTCGACTCTATCATTCCAATGCTAGAAGTTGTAGAAAACTTAAAAGATATCATGTACTATTGTGAGTTAAAGCCACATGTGAAATATCGTTATTTAAGTCCTGTAGTAGATCAGTTTTTTGGAGAGGGCGCTACGCAGGAACATCTAGAAAATCCGGGCATAATCTTCAGTAATCTTGTACATCCTGATGATCGGCATATTTTAGTGAAGAAAACGAAGGGTGAGTTGGATTATAGTAAACCTATCGTAACGCGACTAAAAAATGCGGACGGAGAATACATTTGGTTTGAGGAATACGCTACACCTGTATTTGAGCAGGAGGAGTTAGTTGCAATTCAAGGAGTATTAAGAGACATAAGTGAAAAAGTGGAACTGCAACAGAAACTTGAATATAAAGTAACTCATGACGCCTTGACGGATGTATATAATCGAGGATTCTTTGAATCACAGTTGGATTACTTCAATTGGAAAAGAGATGCCCCTGTTGCAGTTTTAATATGTGATGTAGATGAACTAAAACTAGTAAATGATCACTTTGGACACAAAGCAGGGGACTCTTTAATACGAGAAACAGCCAAATTATTAAATAGAACAGTAATAGAAAATGAGATAGTAGCAAGAATAGGTGGAGATGAATTTGCTGTTATCTTCAGCGATACAGAACTACTACGTATTGAAAATTATTTAACTAAACTTCGAAAAGAAATTGATTTATTTAATAGTATCAGTAGACCTTACCGTGTTAAAATGTCCGTTGGTTTTGCCTATAGTCGCTCTTCGTTAGGAAAAATGGATGCACTATTCGTGGAGGCTGACAAAAAGATGTATGAAGAAAAGATAGGGAAAAGAAAACTTGTAGAGTTATAGAAGAAAGTGATTTCCATTTTGAAATTTCCATAATACGAATATAAGTAGAATCCAACATAATTAAGAAATATGAAGCTGCCAATCTTCTTTGGTAGCTTCTTTTTTGTGCAACGATAAATAATTCTTTACATCAAAAATAATTATTTCCATATAAAACCTCGTATAAAAAATTTGTTTAGAAGCACTTTAAAACAGTCGACAAAATCAGTCTTAGGAAGCCATTATAATTACTTTTGTTCACTAATGTATGTTACTTATAAGCAGAAAGGTTTGTATCACTCATTTTTAGGGCAATACATACAAGGGATTGTTGAAAAGTACATTGGAGGTATAACATTGAAAACTAGAATTATGATATTTACATTATTATTTATAAGTTTAACTTTTTCTACAGCAAATGCTGCAGAATCATTATTGAATCAACTGAACATGACTGAGACAAGTATAGAAGATATGCCTATCGTAGAAGAAAGTCTTCCAGATCCATCTATACATACCGTCGTAGAAGGAGATAATCTGTATGAAATTGCGGCCGCTTATAATATTCCCATTAACTTACTGATGGAGTGGAATGGATTAACCGATCATGTGATTTATCCAAAAGACCAATTAATATTGAGTGAGGATACCGAGTTGGTTAAGCATCCAGATTCCATTCCTCCAGAAGGACCAGGACAAGAAATGATAGTAGAGGCAACTGCCTATACAGCTTATTGCTATGGCTGCATCGGAATCACTGCTTACGGTATTGATCTAAGATCTAATCCAGAAGAAAAAGTGATTGCAGTGGATCCGTCCGTTATTCCACTTGGTACTAAAGTGTGGGTAGAAGGTTACGGAGAAGCCATTGCTGGAGATACGGGTGGCGCTATAAAAGGGAATCGAATTGATGTGTTCATTCCTACTTACGATGGAGCGATTGAGTGGGGGAGACAGGAAATAATATTGAAAATTATGGAGTAAGTTTCATGATAAACTATGTGTTTATAACACCATTTTTCCAAACAGATTTTCTGTGTTTGGGAGGATGGTTTCTTTTTATTTTGTTAGAGTGTTTGTTTTTGAAAGTTTTTGGGCAATACTTAGTCAAATTTAAAAGTGATTGAAAGATTACTTGTAAGGAGGATAAAGTATTGAAAGCAAAAACGATGTTAATGATATTAGTCGCCACTTTTTCGATGAGTTCCGTAACGTACGCGGCGGATCCATTTCTAGTCGGCACTAGTGGCGGAGAAGAAGATGATATATATATTTCAAAAAGTGACATGGTAGATATTTTTTTCGATGATGCGCTAAATATTGAGCTAGCGTATGATTTTCTACTAGAGCCTAAGACATACACAGTAGAAAAAGGTGATAATCTCTTTAGAATTGCCCTGGAGCATATGATTTCATTGGAAGATCTGATGAAATGGAATAATATTGAGGGGGAGTTAATCTTACCGGGTGACGAGTTACATGTAACTAATAAGGGAATCCCTGAAACTGTTAAGAAGGTAGCTGCTGCATCCACAACTGTAGCAAGAAGTTCCCCACCTACTAGTACTGTAGAAGAGCCTAAAGCGACCGTCTCTACACCCAAAGAAGAACCGACAAGTTATGGAACAGAGATGACTGTTACCGCCACTGCTTACACAGCGTATTGTCCAGGCTGCTCAGGGACGACCGCATACGGAATCGATTTGCGAGCGAACCCCAATCAAAAAGTAATAGCTGTAGATCCTCGTGTAATCCCATTAGGCACAAGAGTTTGGGTAGAGGGCTATGGAGAAGCAATAGCTGGTGATACTGGAGGAGCTATTAAAGGGAATAAGATTGATGTTTTTATCCCTTCTTATGATAATGCTATTGCTTGGGGAGTCAAAGAAGTAAAAATTAGAGTAATCAATTAAACCAAAAACCAGATCGGCTACTTCAATGCTGATCTGGTTTTTTATTGCAATAAATTATTAGTTCGTTTTTATAAGTAAGTAAATAAAGTAAGGAGCACCAAGAACGGAGATGACGATTCCGACTGGGAGTTCCATCGGTGCTAATATAACACGTCCTAGCGTATCTGCGAGCAATAACAACAGCGCTCCAAGCAAAGCAGCTAAAGGTAATGACTTAGCATGAGAGGCACCTACTAAACGTCGTGCCATATGTGGGGCGATTAAACCAAGAAAAGTAATTCCTCCTCCGACTGATACACACACAGCTGCTATGGCAACGGAGATGAACAGCAGGAAACGACGTTCTTTTTCAACATTGGTACCGACACCTATAGCAATGGGGTCTCCTAGCTTTAATACATCTAGTACTCGAGATTTATAAAGAGCAATAGGGATCAAAACAACTAACCAAAGAGCAATCATCCAAACGAATGTCCAATTTGTACCCCAAATACTGCCGGCAAGCCAAACAATAGCTTTCATAAAGTCAATCGGTTCCATTTTCATTTGGAAAATAGTTAGTCCAGCACCAAATGCAGCATTTATTCCAATTCCCACAAGTATAAGCCGTACAGGAGTTACTCGCCCATTTTTCCATGAAATAATATAGATGAGGAAAGCAGCGGTAAAACCACCAAGCAATGCTGCCAAGGGCATGATGAAAATGTAAAGGCCGCCAGTTATAAAGACAGTTCCCTGGAAAAAGAACATATAAAGGACAATAGTAAAACCTGCACCAGCATTAATTCCCAGAATACCAGGGTCAGCAAGTGGGTTTCCAGAAATCCCTTGCAATATTGCACCCGATATAGATATTCCTAAACCAACGAGTAACGCCATGAATATTCGAGGTAAACGGAACTCGAAAATAGTAAGTTCATTTTGAGGATTACCATTACCAAATAATGTTGCGATAACATCGGCAATTGGTATTTTCATATATCCCGCATTAATACTTATAAGGACAGCTATTATGATTAAAATAATTGCAGTAATCATGAGAAACTTATATTTTGCTTCATTCTTGGCTAAAGTGTTTGCCATTATAATCCTCTCCCCTCTTTACGTGCTAGATAGAGAAAGAATGGTACACCAATTAGCGCTGTAATCGCACTGACTGGCGTTTCAAACGGAGCGTTCACCATGCGTCCAACGATATCTGCAGTTATTAATAATATTCCACCTAAAATAGCGGAACAAGGGATGATCCATCTATAATCTACTCCAACTAAAAATCTAGTGATATGAGGAATTACGAGCCCTACAAACCCAATCATGCCAGCAATGGATACTGCAGCTCCAGTTAAAAGAAGTACAGCAATGGTTCCTAATAATTGTACATATCCAGTTCGTTGGCCAAGTCCTTTTGCAACTTCTTCTCCTAAACTTAGTACAGAGATAGAGCGAGATAAGATTAATGCTAATATAAGTCCTACGATGATAAAAGGAAGAGCAAATAGAATATGCTGTGGCTGAATACTAGATACGCCTCCTGCATACCAGTAGCTGATATCTTTTGAGACATTGAACTTAATACCAATAGCAGTTGAAAGGGAACTAAGGAGAGAAGTGATAGCAGAACCGACTAGTGCTAATTTTACAGGCGTTACTCCACCTTTTGCCATAGCGGAAATTCCAAATACCAAAGCAGCACCGAGCCCAGCTCCAACGAATGAGAACATCATTAAGCCCAAGTAGCTTATACCTGGTAACACAGCGAGCGCAATGGCTATTAAAAAAGAGGAACCTGAAGTAACCCCCATTATGGACGGGGAAGCCAACAGATTTCTAGTCATTCCTTGCATGATTGCACCAGATACTGCTAAGGCCCCCCCAACAGCAATAGCAGCCACTGCCCGAGGAAA
>JGI24024J18818_10000205_pt1 | contig 19918 bp, 12 predicted proteins | sample Cruoilmetagenom2_FD_18818 | JGI IMG/M metagenome (IMG submission 18818) | reverse complement strand
ATCTCATGCAAAAAATAATCTCATGAAAGAAATGATCCAGGATCTTCCCTCCTTTCCAGGCGTCTATCAGTATTTTGATACGACGGGTAAATTACTCTATGTCGGCAAAGCAAAAAACCTTAAAAATAGAGTAAAAAGCTACTGGCGTTTTACCCCTTCATTTAAACCCAACAGTGCACAGGGTCCGCGTATCCTTAAAATGCTGCATGAGGCTGACAGACTGGAGTATATCGTTGTAGAGACAGAAGAGGATGCGCTCATTCTGGAAAACTCTCTCATCAAACAGCTCAAACCCAAATACAACATCTTGCTTCGTGATGACAAGACCTACCCTTACATTTACATCGATGAATCTGTAGACTATCCCCGGTTTGAAATTACCAGAAAAGTGATCAAAGGGAAAAATATCACTTATTACGGTCCCTTCCCCACCGGAGGTAAAGCCCTGATCGATGCTCTCTATGAAGTGTATCCTCTTGTGCAAAAGAAGTCTTGTCTGAGAGAAGGTAAGGCCTGTCTCTTTTATCAGATCAAAAAGTGTCTTGCCCCTTGTGAAAAAAAGGTCACGCCTGAAGCGTACAGTGAAATCGTCACAGAGGCAAAAACATCCATAGTCAAACGTAAAAATCTCATCTCTACCCTGCAAGAGAAAATGACTCACCTTGCCATGCAGGAACGTTACGAAGAGGCAGCGGCCATGCGTGACAGTATAGACGCCATCTCCTCACTCACCATCTCATCAAACATCGATCTGGCAAATGAACTTGATCTTGACATCTTTGCCATACAAAATGGGGATGAAAGAGGTGTTATAGTCAAACTCTTTATGAGAGGAGGAAAGATCATCTCCTCGGCTTACTCCTACTTTAGACATACACATATTTTTGATGAAAATGAAGCTTATAAACAAGCTTTGCTGGAGTTTTACACGATTGATACCCCCAATGTCAGCAAACAGATTTTAACTGCCCATACCTTTGAAGACTCACCACAGGTTGCAAGCAGTCTCTCTGCACGTTTTGACAAAAAAATAGAAATACACACCCCTCAACGCGGGTCAAAAGCAAAACTTATCTCTTTAGCTCTGCAAAATTGTGAGGAGTTACTGCGAAAAACACAGAATGATACGATCATGGAACAAAAAATAGCAGATCTCTTTGACCTTACAGTCATCCCTTACCGCATAGAAACTTTTGACAACTCTCATCTCATGGGCGTAGCCACAGTAGGAGGCATGGTCGTTTGGGATGAAAACAGATGGGACAAAAATGCTTACCGGCGATACACCTTGCACGCACGTGATGAGTATGGACAGATGAAAGAGATGCTCTCCCGTCGTATTGAAAGTTTCACTGAAAAGCCTGCTCCGGACCTCTGGATACTGGATGGAGGGCAAGCCAATCTCAACCTGGCAAAAACACTGCTCAAGGAAGCCCATGTAAACCTTGACGTCATCGCCATTGCCAAAGAGAAACTTGATGCCAAAGCACACCGGGCAAAAGGCGCAGCCAAAGATATGCTCTATACAGCCAACGGATTGATTGAACTCAAACCAAATGACAAACGTCTGCATTGGGTACAGCGTCAAAGAGATGAAGCGCATCGCTACGCTATCACTTATCATCAAAACAAAAAACGTAAAGAAGACACACAGGTTTCTCTTCTCAATAAAAAGGGTATTGGCAAAGCAACGGTTAAAAAGCTGATCGATTATTTTGGCACCTTTGAAGCCATAGAAAATGCATCACCTGAAGATATTGAAAAAGTTACAAATAAAAAAATCTCAAACATTATTAAAAATAATAATACATAATGAACCCTAAATTCATATTTTTTACTAAAAAACTTCCTAATTCATTCTATTTTTAGTTTAATTGTACTAAAGTTTTAAGAGCAGGGTTGTTACATCTATTATCATGCATATCTAGATTATTGTCAATGTAATATAACGTATAACTCTAAGTTAAATAGCTAAACTCATTGTGAAGTGAGGACAGAAAACCATGGGTCTCATGAAGATCGCCAGGTTGCAAACTGCACTTCTCCCTGACACACCAACAAAAGAGGACAAAATAATATGAATAGACCTAATCCGATTGATGAAGAGTATCTCTTTGAAAAAGGTTTGATAGTCAGTTCGACAGATCTCAAAGGCCTTATCACTTACGCTAACAGAAAATTTTGTGAAATAGCAGGATACAGCAAAGAAGAACTCAAAGGTAAAAACCACAATATCGTTAGACATCCCGATATGCCAAAAGCAGCATTCCAGGAAGTATGGGACACTATACAGTCAGGGAAAGAGTGGACGGGTATAGTTAAGAACCTGAGAAAAGACGGTAGATACTATTGGGTTTATTCACATATTTCGCCTATAGTAGTTGAGGGAGAGATCACTGGGTATACAGCAGCCAGAAGACCTGCATCCAAAACAGAAGTCGAAGAGACTATTCCTATTTACAGGGATTTGCTGGAAAAAGAAAATAATTAAAGAGGAGTTGTCCATACATGTACTATATATTAAATGAAACAGATCAGATCATTGCAGCAGATGATCACTTATTAGGTTTATGTGCTGTGAGTAATATCAATGAGCTATCATCAACACTTGCAGTAGGTGATATACAATTTGATTTGTCTGAAACAAGCCTTAGTATTCACATAGATAATAGTGATAAAATGTTTTCCATATCTAAAACATCTCTCTCCAGTATGCTTGGTCATCTCACTTTAGTTGAACTCGCAGAAGAAGAAAATGATCTAGCAGAATTGCCGATTGATGATACAATAGAAGAACTTGTACCAGAAGAACTTGCACCTTTAGACCTGGATTCAGATCTTATCTCTATTTTATCAGACAGCGATGAAGATAAAGATACGGTTCCAAATGATGATTTCATGGGTATTAAAGAAGAAGTCAGTGAAGTTTTGGAAACAGCAGAAACATTTGACTTGGAACTATCTACACAAGATGATCTATTTGGAGCAGCAGATGATACAGATTATACAGATGATAATGCTGAAATTCTTATAGATATAGAAAACATAAGTGAACAAATTGGTATTTCCCAGGAAGACTATAATTTATTCCTTAACGAATATATCGATGCTGCAATAGACTTAGAGGAAGACCTTCAATGTGATGAGACAGACAAACGTTCAAGTGCTCTTGAAACGCTCTCTCATCTGGGTGAGGTATTACGTCTTCCTGTTATTGGAGAAGTCATTGCAAATATTGCCTCTGCATCAGCAGATACACAAAAAACAATGATAGCCTCTTTTTACGATACCCTTTCTAGACTTACAACACAAACATCATCTCAAGAAGAAGCACCAAAAGAAGAAGCACCTATGGAACTTCTTGATACTGTAACTTCGATAGAAGAACCTGAACTATCTATAGATGATGTAACACCTGAACCTGTAGTGAATGAAAAAAGCTTTGGTACGATCAATCTTGATAATATCAAACCGATCCACTTTGATTTTCAGCTTGAAGAAGCGGCAAATGACTTATCTTTACCTGTAGAACTTATTGAAGAGTTTGTTAATGACTTTATCGGTCAAGGACACATTGAAACAAAAAAAATGTTAGAAGCCTATGAAAAAGGTGATCTGGATACTATCCAGAAAATAGGACATTTACTCAAAGGTACTTCAAGCAACCTTCGTATCAATGCCTTATCAGATACACTCTATAAGATACAATTTTGTGAAGACAGTAGCACACTAGAAGCTTTAATCAAAGACTATTGGGGCCACTTTCTCTCTTTTGAAATTCAAATCAATGCGATATCACGCTAAAAGGAAATAAACATGACTATACGTAATAGACTAAAACTGATTGGTATGGTACCAATTACCCTACTCATTCTACTATCGAGTTATTTCTTTATAACTTCATATCTGAACTTTGAAAAAGCNAATGCCCTCAAAACGACATTAAAAAACAATGCCATATTGGACAAAGCGCTTACTAATATAGGTAAAGAACGTGGATTGACGGCTTTATATCTGGGAAGCGATAAAAAAGAATTTGCTGATCCAATGGTAAAACAAAGAAGTACAATGGATAAAGTATCCAAATCACTTCAAACAGATCTAATAACAAAAGATACAACATACCTTCCTTGGTTACTTGATTTCTTAGGTGAAAAAAGTCAGACTCAGAGTGCTCAGTATGAACAACTCTTAACAAATCTTGCGGCACTTCCGACAACAAGAAAAGAAGTGGATACTGAATCCGTAGACTTTAAGACTGTCTTTTTTACAGACTATACAGAAGCCATAGCAACACCGGTGCTTGACAATCTTATCTCTGTTAAAAATTACGCACTTGATACAGAGATCTCATCACTTGTGTCTTCACTCATCCAGCTTTATACGGCAAAAGAAAATGCCGGATTGGAAAGAGGATTTGTTTCTTATTATATGACTAAAAAATCTTCTATGGCATTTGATGAAATTGCTTTATGGGATGAGTTTAAAACCAAAGCAAATGTATTTGACCTCAAGCAGGTAACAAACCCTATCTTGCGTAAACAACTTGAATCTGTGCTTTTCAGTGATAAAGCCAAAGAATCATTTGAAGAACTTGCTATGACTTCATCTGCAATTCAAACCGATATCGATAATGGAGATTACGCAGAAGAAGCGATAGACTGGTTCGCACTTCAAACAAGTAAGATCACCATACTTTCAAAAGCAGAACTCATTGTTTCAAATGCTTTATGGAAAAAAAGTGATATCTTTCTTCAGAAACAACTCAGCCTTCTTGCTATTGCAGCATCTATCTGGTTACTGAGTTTTATCCTTGCATACCTTGGATACACAACAACAAGGGATATTACGAGAAATATTAAAGAGCTTGAAGAGGTACTGAACAAAGCAGTTGATGAAATGAAGAGCAGTGGTCAATATGTTGCATCAGATTCCATGGCCATTGAAAATATTGAGCTTGATACGCATGAAGGTACAAAAGAGGCATATCAGTTCCTTGAAACACTGGTTGATACAGCCAAAGAAGACAAACTTACTGCCCTTCAGGCAAATGAAGCAAAATCTCTTTTCCTTGCAAATATGTCACATGAGATCCGTACACCACTTAACGGTATTGTCGGATTTACAGAGATCTTACGTAGTACTGATCTTACAGAAGAGCAAGATGAATTCCTATCTATCATTGATAAAAGTTCAGAAAATCTGCTTAGTATTATCAACAATATTCTTGACCTTTCAAAAATTGAAAGTAATAAAATTGAAATTGAAAATATTGTATTTGATGCAGCTGAAGAGTTTGAATCTGCTGTTGAGACTTACGCGGTCGCGGCCACAGAGAAAAATATTGACCTCAACTACTATATGGATCCGGAAATTTCACCTAAACTCAAAGGTGATCCAACGAAGATCAAAGAGATCGTTATTAACCTGCTTTCCAATGCCATTAAATTTACATCTTATGGGGGAGAGATCAATCTTCTTATCAAAAAAGTAGCCGGTGAAAACGGTACAAATAGAGTCTCATTCTCCGTACAGGATAATGGTATTGGTATGACCAAAGATCAACAATCACGTATCTTTGATGCCTTCTCGCAAGCAGATGTCTCTGTTACAAGAAAGTATGGTGGTACAGGACTTGGACTTACTATTTCCAGCCAGTTTGTTGAACTTATGGGTGGAGAGCTTGAACTTGAGAGTGCCAAAGATCATGGTACCACATTCTTCTTCTCATTACCATTGGAAGAAGTTACTTCTACAGAAGTGAATTATGCCGGTGCATTTTCTGATCTTACCATAGGTAAATACGAACAGGAAATTCCAACAAAACTGGACAGCTACCTGGAAGAATACTTTACATATTTCGGTCCAACAGTGAAACACTTTGAATCTATCGGATCATTGAAAGAACTTGACAGTAATGGTGTATGTAAAAATTACTGGGTTGATATCGATAAAGCAAAACAAAATATTTTGGATGCTATCCAGCATATGGACAGATCCAAACTGATCGTTATAGCAAATGTGACAAGTCGTAACAAGATCGAAGAGCTTGGTATTGACCAGAGTAATGTTATCTATAAGCCGGTGACACTGAGCAAGCTGAAAACAGTACTTACCAATACTGCCAATGTAGCACCAGAACTTGTAGAAGAGTCAGTGGGCAGACAAGAGACTAAATTTGATGCGCATGTACTGGTTACAGAAGATAATATTATTAACCAGAAACTCATTAAACGTATCCTTGAAGAGCATGGGATCACAGTTGATCTTGCAAACAACGGTTTGGAATCATTCGAAAAAAGAAGATCAGGAAACTATGATCTACTCTTTATGGATATTCAGATGCCTGTAATGGATGGGATCGAAGCAACACATGAGATCCTGGATTATGAAGAAGATGAAGAGCTGGCACACATTCCTATTGTTGCATTGACTGCAAATGCACTTAAAGGTGATAGAGAAAGGTTCCTAAGCGAAGGTATGGACGAATATATCACCAAACCTATTGAAACAACAGAATTACTTTATGTACTCAATAAATTCTTATCAGGTAAAGCAAGTACCAAAACAATAACTCCAGCGAAAGAAAAAGTAAGCGAAGAAGTAAAAACAGTACAGCCTTCTATCTCCATTGAAACTGAAGAGTCTGCTATTCAGATGGTTGACATGATAGAAGAAGCAAGTGAAAACCTTATGATCATCGAAGCAGACAAAAAGATCCTTATTGCAAAAAAATTCCTGCTCTCACGTAGAATTCTTGCAAAGGTAGTTGAGAATCTGGGATATGATTATGATCTCTTATCTGATATGAATACGCTGGAAGAAAAACTTGCATCCGGAGATTATGACATTCTCTTTTCGGATAGTGATCTGCTTACAGAAAGTATCAGCCAAGCCAATGGAAATATAGCTATAATTTCGTCAGATAATTCAAATGATCCTCAGGGAGTAGCTGTAAAAAAAGGTGAAACTATCGCCAGCACTGCTTCTAAAGAAGAGGTAGAAAATATTATTACTAAGTATAGAGGATAAAATAAATGGCACTAAAAGTACTCATTGTTGATGATGACTTCATCAACCGGAAACTATTGTCCACTCTTTTGAAAAAGAACGCAAGTGTGACCGATATGGTTGAAGCAGAGAATGGTTCTGATGCGTTAGATAAACTCAAACACCATCCGGACATCGGTCTGATACTACTTGATATTATGATGCCTGTTGTTGACGGGATAGAGTTTCTAAAGATCTTCAGATCAAACATGGAGAACTCGCATATCCCTGTAATTGTTCTTTCAACAGATGATACAAGAAAAACAGAAGTATTTGACAATGGTGCAAATGACTTTTTGAGAAAGCCTGTAAAAGAAGAGTTACTCTTTGCTAAAATGAAACAGTGGACATAATTCGTAGGGTCGGTTAACCGACCTTACATTAGACTACTCAGGGTCGATAGATCGACCCTACACAAATACCTCTTTTAACACTTCATCCACATTAGAGACACCCATAATTTTTATATTGTTTTTTACTTCATCCGGGATATCATCCAGATCACGTTCAAGGTTTTTCATCGGGATAAGTGCTTTGGTCACCCCTGCTTTATACGCAGCGATAAGCTTCTCTTTAAGCCCACCGATAGGAAGTACCTTCCCTGTAAGTGTCACTTCACCCGTCATTGCCACTTTATTATCTATCTTGTACCCGCCTAAGATCGAAGCAATGGCAGACACCATGGCGATACCGGCACTCGGACCATCTTTGGGTGTTGCACCTTCAGGTACATGGATGTGGAGGTCATAACGCTTATACACTTCAGAGGCATCCACAGTGATGCGTTCTTCTCTCTCTTTGGCAGAGTGAGGTATGACGGAAGGAGAGATCTTCAAAGATCCATTGTCTATGAGTATCTTCACCACGGAATGGGCAATACGTACAGACTCTTTCATCACCTCTCCCAAACTACCGGTAAGCTGCAGCGTGCCTTTACCTTTGATCCTGATCGCCTCTATGGTAAGAACATCTCCACCCACCGCTGTCCAGGCCAGTCCATTGACAACACCCACTTGAGGTTTAGAGTCTACCAAAGAGATCTCAAACACTTTTTTATCTGTAAATTTCTCTAAATTCCTGTTGGTGATCGAAATCTGGTCTTTTGTTTTGTCTTCCAAAAGTTTTCTGGCAGATTTACGCATTAATCCAGAGATCCTTCGACGTAAATTTCTTACCCCTGCTTCCCTCGTATATTCATCGATCAAAACTTTCAAGGCTTTATCTGAAATGGAGAATTCCCTGCGTTTTAAAGCATGTTTTTTAAGTTCCTGAGGGATAAGATAACGTTTGGCTATTTCAAATTTCTCTTTAGGTGTATATGAATTCAGTCCTATAAATTCCATTCTGTCTCGTAAAGGTGCAGGTATACGCCCCACATCATTTGCTGTCGCAATGAAAATAGCTTTACTTAGATCAATGTTAAAATTCAAATAATAGTCTCTATACTTGGAGTTCTGTTCAGGATCAAGTATCTCAAGCAATGCCGCTGTCGGATCACCTCTCATACTGCGCCCTACTTTGTCTATCTCATCGAGCACAATAACCGGATCCATACTTTTCGCTTCTATCAGTCCCTGCACCAAACGTCCCGGCATGGCACCCACATAGGTTCTTCTGTGTCCGCGAAGTTCATTCACGTCTTCAAGCCCACCCAGTGCCATACGCACAAGCGGTCTCCCCAATGCCGTGGCAATGGAATTGGCAAGTGAAGTTTTACCTACCCCCGGAGGTCCGGCAAAACAGAGTATGACACCGCCTGTCTCTTTTTGCTTGATCCCTCTAAGCATCGCCAATTCACGTACTGAGAAAAATTCAACAATACGCTCTTTAGGTTTTTCTAACGAATAATGGTCTCTGTCAAGCTCTTTTGCTACATCGTGAACACTTAAATTCTTTTTCGTCAACTTTCCAAAAGGAAGTTCAAGTACCCATTCCAGATAACTCTGAAGTACATTCGCATCTGCAGAGTCCGGGTGCATACGGGCAAAACGGTCTAACTGCTTAGAGATCTCTTTAAAGGCATCTTCCTGCATGTGCGGTTTAAGTGCTGCCACTTTCTCCCTAAAGGTAGCGATCTCTTCTTCTCTTTGCGTATCCATACCCAGCTCTTGCTGTATCTCTTTGAGCTGCTCTTTAAGGAAATATTCTTTATTGGTCTGCTCTATCTTCGTATGTACTTTTGTACGTATTTCACGCTGTACTTTTGCAGATTCTATCTCGGAAGTGACGATATCAATGAGCCCAAGCAGACGTTTTTCAACATTAAGTTCAATATAGAGTATATACGCTATCTCTTTATCCAGTTTCAACATCGAAGAGACCAGGTCTGCTATACGGTTTGGTTCATCATTCTCTTCTATGGTACGTACAAGGTCAGCAGGTATATGACTGTTTAGTGCAGAGAGTTTCTTTACTTTATCTCTCAAAATATCCATCAAGGCATCTGCTTTGAGTTTATTATACGTATCTAAAGTCACCGTATCCACTGTTGCACGATTAAAGCTGCCCTCTTGCGGTTCAATGATCTTTCCACGGGCAAGCCCCTGAAAGAGTATCTTTACACGACCGTCAGGTATGTGTACTTTCCGCATAATGGAACCGACAACACCTACTCTGTACATCGCATCAAAGTCTCTGCTTCCCTCTTTTCCGGGTATTGATGATGTGACAAAAAGCAGAGAATTATTTTCCATCGCATCTGTCGCAGCATCTATGTCTTTTTGATTGCTTAGAAAAATAGGGCTTATCATAAAAGGATAAAGAAAAAGTTCATCCTCTACCACAATAGGTAAGATAGTTGGTAATGCATCATAATCACTGAGTTGCATAGTGTATTTCCTTTAGATAAAAATTATTTGATTTATAACTGTAGGATCGGTTTACCGACCATGATTGAAGACTATTTAACGTGACACTACAGTTTGGTCGGTGAACCGACCCTACGAAGAGTTTATTTTTAATCAAACACCATACCGATAATACCTTTTTCAGGTGGTGTAATATCAGTCATTTCGATCACAGAGCCTTCATTTTTTGCTCTGTAGATCTTTGCTGCCTCTTCTTTACCTGTACGATCATACAATGCTGCGATATTTTCATTGAGCAAATATTGACTCATATAGAGTCTGATAAGCATGGTGTTGACAAGAGGTGCATAATCTGACCCGGGATAACGTGTAATATAAGTCTTAGATTTAGCAATATTGTCCATAATAAGTTTTTGATCTTTATAAACATCTGTTACACCCAAAAATGATGATTTAAGCTTCATAAAGTCTGTATATTCACGGCTGTTACCTTCACCGTAACGTTTGTTATACTCATCAAGATAATAATTAGCCAAAAGATACTCTTCTTCCAACATATGCGCATTTGCAAGCATCATCATGGCTGTAGGCATAAGAGGAGACCGCATATGCTCACTCTTCAAAGAGATAAAATACGAATCAGCCTTATCCAGACCACTGTTGCTGATACTGTTGGCGATCTGCTGATACCAATACAATGCAGGCTTATTAAACTCGGCAACTTCTTCATCATCTGAACATCCGACAAACAAAAAGACCAGAGCCATGCTTGCTAAAACTGTTTTCTTAAAATTCAACATCTTTACCTCGTTTACATATATAGCCCTTATAATATCTCAAAATATGTAAGAAACTGATTGTTTTACTATATATATATCATCTTTTTCCCATATCAACTATAAATAATTATTATTTTATATTGATTTTATCTTAGATATGTTATTCTTTAATATAAAGTATTTCATAGTGAAAAGCCAAACCTGTTGTGAAGCAGGGACGGAAAGCCACGGGTCTACTCAGACAGCCGGGCTACCAACGTAAGCCATAATGCTTATGTCATCATTTTCAGATGTCATACGAATTTCACTCAGTGACGACTGAGTATAAAAGGTGTTATACATGAAACATTTTAATCTTCTTTTTAAACAAATCCTGCTTTTTATTTTTTTAACTTCTTCTGCTCTATATGCAGTAAGTACTGTAGACATCAGTATCAGTGATGCCCAGATCGTTGAGGGTAATACAGGCACACAAAACCTCGTTTTCACTCTGACAAAAGGAGGTAACAGTGCTAAAACCGGTTCCGTATCATGGAAAATAGTTGACGTAACAACGACATCAGACGCAGACTATATAAATGATACAGGTACTATTTCTGATATTAAAAATATTGCAGATCCTCAAATCACTGTTTCCATTAAAGGTGATACAATCATTGAACCCAATGAAACATTTAAAGTCATTTTATACAATCCAACAGATGATGCCAAGATTGTTGATAGTGAGGGGATCGGTACTATCGTTGATAATGAAGATAGGTTCTACACCATTACACCGTCTTCCATCATTGTCTCAGAAATAGCTGGGACAATATCTGCAAATGTACGTATAGACCCTGCTATCACAAATGATGATGTGATCAAAGTATATTACCGTACTGTGGACCAGACAGCTACTGCTTCTGGTGATTTTACCGCTATATCTTCAGCGATAGCTACGATAGATCAAAGCAATACCGTTAATGGCATTACTGATTTTAATGTCAATATCAATATCGTGAATGATCTTATCAGTGAATCCCAGGAATATTTTGAACTTGTCTTGAGCAACCCTTCCATAACGACCACAACAAGCAGTACAGTAGGGTTAGCAACAGACCCCGGAACGATCACGATCAATGATGATGATGGTTCAAAAGCCGTCATTTCCATTAATGACCCTTCCGTCAACGAAGGTGATTCCGGAACCAATAATATGTTCTTTACTATTTCAGTTTCCCAGATTCAGCCCAACGACAGTATCTCTTTTAACTATGCCACCGCAGGTGTGACCGCCACCTCTGGTGTGGATTTTGAATATACCACAGGTACTGCTATTATTCCTGCGGGTGTACAAAGCATCACTATACCGGTACCTATCATCGGAGACTTTGAAGCAGGAGAAGGAGATGAAGAGCTTAAAATGGTCATCTCCAGTGCTTCTTCACTTGTAGACATGGGGAAAGATGTAGGAATCGGAACCATAGTGGACAATGATTCCGGCTTGACACTTTCCATTAACGATGCATCGATCGCCGAGACTGACAGCGACAGATCTGTCAATATAGATGTACGATTTAGTCAAGCGCTGACACAAGACTTAAACCTGACCTATTTCTCAACCGATATCACGGCAAATGCCCCCGATGACTATAACGGTACAAGTATCCCTTCCAGCGTTATTGTGCCTGCCGGGAGCCTTAAATATACCATTCAATATACTATTGTCGGAGACGACACGAAAGAAGAGAATGAAGAGTTCAAGATCGAGATCAATGCAACATCCAGTGAACCCTTTGTCCTTGCCAGAAACCTGGGGAAAGTGACCATCTTCGATGATGACAATGGCATAGGATGTTCAAGCTATATTGGTCTTATGACGATCAATGAATACCAGAACAACCCTAATTATAAAGATGACAATCATCCACTTGCGAATAATGCAGGAATGGTACCGGGAAACTATGTTGAGATCAAATATCTTGACTTCCTGGTCAAACAGTATGTTAACGATCTATGGGGCGTAGCCATTCACACAACGGCAGGTGAACATTCACTGACTTGGAACCAAAGGGATCTTAGCTGTGTCGACCCGAGATATGAAGTCTTCCAGATGAACAACAATGTCATGGGTAAAGAAGGGTATGTGGTCCTAACTGATCAAAACGGAAATGAAGTTGATGTACTCAATATTGCCAATTCAAACCATTATACACAACAGTGTCATGATTTCGTCTACGACACAGACTTCCTCTCTTCTGCACAGAACAAAGACCTTTTCCGTGAGCCAGACGGAACAGGAGATTGGGATGACAATGGTAATGGTGCCAACTCCGGCGGTAGTAGATGTATCAACAAAGATGGCTTCCCGGGAGGACTGCTCTTTACCATTTTTGATGCCATAGATACAGGTGTCACCCCTACGACACCTATTATTAGCGGATCAAGTGTGCCGATCATGACCAAAATTGCAAATCAGGCATTCACGCTTGACATTTTGTCTCTTGAACCTTCAAGCGGATTTTTGAAAAGCTCAGAGATAAAAGTAAGAACCTACCTTGCTGACGGTATCACAGGAGAGAGACTCCCCGGTGCCGACACAGTGAAAAACCCTGCCAAGGAGGTCATATTCAATAATTCGAGTACCCAGCCCGTCCCAAATTATTTTTATCCGAATGCCTATAAAAATGTAAGATTGAGATTTGAGTATTGTGGAAATGATGCAGGAGCGTATGATGATTGGACGGAGTGTTGGCTGAATGATGATATCATTTCCATTACCAACCGTCGTATTTCACATTCCCGTGACAATTTTGCCATTCGTCCGGACCATTTTGAAACAACAAACCTTGATGGTGCTGTACTGAAAGCAGGATCACCTGCTGATCTGACTTTTAGCGCGATCGACGGTGATGGCACCGATACTGTTGATTATAATGAATCACAGGGAACATCATTTGATATCAATATCTCCGTAGGAAAAAGAACGACCTGCCCCGTACCCGATATTACAATGACCCCGGCTATCGCTTTTCAGGATGGCACATACAATGATGACTTCACTTTTAACGATATTGGAAATATTCACTACAGTATCGATGAAATAGTCGGTGGAGAATTTGCGCTTGTCGATCAGGATGATACATTAGATGACAGCATTAGACTCATCACACCTAAAACAGGTACATTCACACTTTTACCCGACCACTTTGAGCTGCAGATCGCATTAAAAGACCACAATATCAATCAGAACTTTACTTACCTCTATGATTATCTGCCTAATGATTACAGAATGGCAGCTCACCTGACAGCAGATGTCAATGTTACCGGAGCAGATGGCAATATTACACAAAACTATAAAGCGTTATGTTATGCACAAGATACAAATCTTACTCTTGGGTTTGAATCTTTTGATATTACACATAAAAACGGAGGAAGCGACCGTATAACTTTAATGAAATACAACAATAAAACACAGGGTGTTAAAGAGCAAAATATCACACTGCCGTCACCACAGGTAGATATTACACTTTTCAACCTTGAGAATAATACTTCATCTTTTACAGGTAACGGTGTAGCGACCATCGAATACAACTTGAATTTCAACAGAGATATGACCAACCCTGTNAATCCTATACGAATTGTATTAAATGCTTTTGATGTAAATCTCACAGATGTAAACGGCACAAGAAATGACNCTTCTGTAAACCCGGTAGATGCAGTTGATAAAGTAGCGACCTTCTTTTACGCACGTGCCAGACCAACCAAATCTTTATATGATAACGTTGTTACCTCATCTGCACAAACGCCTATTACAATATTGAGCTATTGTGATGAAGGTATCGCTAGCTGTATGAGCAATTATAATATTGATACCGCCTTGGGACAGATAGATGAATATGACTGGTGGTTATCTCTGGGTCACAATAAGTCACTGGGAGATGGGAATATCACACTTAACGTTAATCCTACAGCTACAAATGCTGCAGTAGATACTAATGTCAACATCATTGCAGGTGGTATAGACTACAACATTCATGTCAATCATACATCAAATACATTCCCGTATACTGTACCCATAGAGATAGATGATTCTACATCCGATACCACAAATAAATGGCTCATTTATGATGAAGACGGTACCTATATGACACCAACCCCATTCTATAGAGTACGATTTATTATACCAGCGAACTGGACAGGTACAGGGAATACCGGTCTGGTTGTTGAGTCCAATGCAAGTAGTAGAAAAATTAAAAAAATGGATTGGTAATGAAAAGAAAAAAGATGCGTGACGCAATAGCAATGATAGAACTTATATTCGCTATCGTAATCATAGGTATTGTCCTTATGTCAACACCAATGCTCGTACAAACCGCCTCACGAAGTGGCTATGTTGCACTGCAACAGGAAGGTATTGCTGCTGCCGCGTCTGAACTTGGGATCATTATGACCCAGGGCTGGGATGATAATGGAGATGAAAATGGCACAACAGATTCACCCATACTAAAAACCCTGGGAGATACACAACTGGAAGAAAATGGAAATACAGGTATCCGTTCCGGTACACCTGACTCCAGTTTCAGAAAATATATTACCTCCACAGGAGGCAGGAAAGATGCTACGCTCGCTGGGAATTTTGCTACCGACGGGGATTATGATGATATAGATGATTTTCACAATCATACATCGATACTTCACTCCGAAAGTGGTGCCGAAGCCAGCTTTGGAGACTATGTTGACAATAGTATCTCAATGAATACGCAAGTGAGCTATGTGAAAGACACACCCACCTCTGGTGACTACAACACAAGTGAGACCATTTCTCTTGATGATCCATTTAGCACGGCTGCACCCAATGCAACATCCAATATTAAAGCTATACGTATCACATTGACATCGACAAGTGGTATAGAAGAACTGAATAAAACCATTGTACTTAATGCATTTTCATGCAATATTGGGACCTATGATCTAGAGGAGAGAAACTTTTAATGAAGACACATTTTACATATGACCGTTCAGGGTTTACAATGATTGAGCTTATTTTTGTCATTGTTATTCTGGGTATTGTGGCATCACTGGGTTCTAAAATTATAGCAGATGTATATGAAAGATATATCATACAAAGAGCCATTTATCGAAGCAGTATGAAAACCGAACTTGCGGCTACGCAGATTGCTAACCGTTTAGCCTATGCCATACCCGGTACAGTGATAGGCAGGAAAGCTGATGGAACTTATTTGGCGATCGAAGACATTAGCGATGAAAATCATACAACACTGCAATGGGTCAGTGCTGATATGGACAGTTTTGGGGCATTGACTTCTACAACAGACCGACTTCCCGGCTGGAGTGGTGTCGTAGATCTGGATGCAAGTTCACTGAATACTATTTCTACCCCTGGTTCAAAACTAAGTTTAACCTCTACTATCATTTCTAATTTATCAAATAGTTCAAAAAATATCAGTAATGCAGCCATTTTTTTTCCTCAAGCTTTTACTGCCTATACGGTAGGATACAATGGTGNTACTTCCAATATAAGTACGATTGCAAGTGCCCCGGCTGACAATAATCTTACACTGGATGCCAAAGTGAACAGAGAAGTCAAAGAGCATTATAAACTTGCCTGGAGTTCTTATGCCATTGTACCTATAGCAAGAGATGGACTTTTTGACTTGGAATTACAATCCAATCTTCAGCCATGGGATGGCAATGACTATAATAAAGCTGGAAATAATGGCCCTTATTTGATCCGGCATGTTTCTGTATTTAGATTTAAAGGTGAAGGACATACCATTCGATTTAAACTCTGTCAACAGGAAAATATCGGTGGTGATTATAACATTACCACCTGTAAAGAAAAGGCGGTGATCAAATGATGCATCATAACAGAAAAGCATTTTCTATGCTTGTTGCTTTAGTAGTGATTATATTGATGACAGCTATTGCATCATTCATACTCAATTTGTCTGGCAAGATCATTAAGGAAACAACCACACAGTTCCAAAAAGAGCAGTCAGTGCTACTTGCAAAAAGCTATACTGAGTATGCCATTATGGCTGTTATGTCTAATGATCGCAATGCAACAGGAAATGACTGTATTGAAAATATAAATGGGAAAGTAGGTACTCCTGCCAATGGTCAAGGTTATGAAATTCGAACAAGGATCGCATATATTGGAAATGATGGATTTGCTAACTGCAGCAATACCAGAATACTCAGTAATGCAGTGACTACACCTGAATCTTCACTTAATATCATTATAGATGTTTATATCAAATATCGTGATATTGATCACCCAAGTATCAGTATCGATAATACAGAAGTACCCTGGACGACCTACCATAGAAGGACATTGCAAAAGATATGAAAAAAATATATAAAATACAAAATAATTTTCGTTTGGGTTTTACTATGATCGAATTGACCATGGCAATTGTTGTCATTGGTATTTTAGCAGCTATTGCTCTACCACGTATAGACAGAGATATCAGACAGGATGCTATCAATAATATTCTTTCCGACATACGCTATACACAACATTTAGCTATTATGGACAATAAACACCTCTTTAATGAGCCAAAATGGCAACAACGATATTGGAAGATCATGTTTGGGACATGTACAGGAAGTAATAAGTTCTATATGATAGGCAGTGATAACGATATCAGCTCATCGGGCGTAAGCGGAGGGAGTGGATATTTTGATAGAAATGAATCTGCAACTGACCCTGCTAACGGAAAACCTATGTTTTGGACTAATGGAACAGACTGTAGCGATGGAGGGGACGGTACAGTAAGTCCTGATATTTTTATAACAAAAAAATATGCCATTAACTCTTTTTCATTTGCAGGAGGTTGTTCAACTGCACAGTATGTGGGCTTTGACTATCTTGGCAGACCGAGGGTCGGTTTTGCTGCAAGCAATATACCAGATTACAGTAGTTATATGACTAGCGACTGTAATATCACTTTCTCCTTTATAAATAACACTTATGACCCATTTACAATTACTATTCAACGGGAAACAGGACACGCGTTCATTCAGGGACAGATTGATCAATAAGGATTGATCTGCCCGATATATTTTTTCAATTCATCCTCTTTAGGCTTACCTTTCCTGTTTACCCTTCATTAAGTCTATTAAGTTACAATTAAGCATGGAGAATGAAGAGCCTTTCAGGTTCTCTCCGTATCTAACATAAAGGATTTATAATGAACAAAAGTATTACAGGAAGACATTTCGAACTCACAGACACTATCAAAGCCTATGCTGATGCAGCTGTGGATGGTCTTAAAAAATATAATCTAGATATTATTTCAGCAAATACTGTTATCTCGGCAAATGAGAAGAATGGTAAAAAAGGTTTTGCTACAGAGTTCATCGTAAATTTAAAAGATAAGAATACGATCGTTATTACACAAAATGATAAAGATGTTTATGCGGCTATTGATCTTGCTATAGAAAGAGTAAAAAAAGGGCTTAGAAGACATGCCGATAAAATTAAAGGTCATAGAATTATGAGCTTTAAAGACCTGGGAACAGAAGCAGAAGCAGTCAGTGAATATACAGCAGATGAATTAGAGATCGTTCCTATGGATCTTGAACTACATAAACCACTTGATTTTGATGAAGCGATAGACGCACTTAAAGCGGAGACAAAAAGACAATTCATTGTATTTAATGACACTGAAGGACTTATGCGTGTAATGTATAAAAGAGCTGATGGGAAATTCGGACTTTATTAGCATTCCATTATCCCCGAGATTGTTCCGGGGATACATCATCTCTAACTACTTTCCAAACTTCCCAATCTTACTTTTGCATACGAAACTACCTCTTCATCTTCAGCCATATCCAACCACTTGAACCTTTGACCACTTTGTATAGTGCCGTCCAGTATATCACCGCTGTCTCTGAACTTCAGATCCAATTTTGCGATATCAAAACCATTCGTGGTTTTCGTAAACTGAGTCAGTCTTTCATTGGCTGGGAAGTTGCTGTAAAGGTAACACCAGCTCTTTAAACCATTACGCCCTACTCTTCCCCTCAGTTGATGTAAAGTTGCCAATCCAAGCCGTTCAGCCCCTACTATAACGATAAGTGTAAGCCTTGGCAATGAGATACCAACTTCCACTACTGTGGTAGCTAAGAGTATGTTCCCTTTTCCCCTGAACTCAAGTAACACTTCCTCTTTTTGTTTATCTTTGCCATGTGTCACATAAACATTCTCAAACTTCTCTTCCCAAAATCCTCTACTCTCTTCCAAAGACTGATACGGCACTTCTGTACTTTGCTCTACTAAAGGATAAATGATAAGGACTTGATGATCCTCTGCTATCTCGTCTTTTATGTGTGTTAGCAGGTTTGGAAAGTCCTGTTTGCCTATGGTTTGGGTCAGAACTTCCCGTTCAAAAGGTGTTGTTGTGATGAGACTGACATCAAGAAGTTCAGACTCCATCATGGCTTGTGTTCGGGGGATAGGTGTTGCAGAAAATTGTATGAAGTGCGCTCTTTTCTCATTTGTGCTTACCAACGCTTCCAAACTCTGTCTCTGTTTCGTTCCAAAGCGATGTTGTTCATCTACCATTACCAGCGAAGCCTCAGGCAGATCTTCTTTGTAAAGTAAAGCATGTGTGCCTATGATGAAATCAGCTTCTACATAGTCCCCTTCATCTTTCCCCTGCATCACCAAAGCCACTTTTACCTCTTTAGGTAAATGTTTGCATGCTTCCTCATAGAGTTGTAAAGAAAGAAGAGATGTAGGTGCCATCAAGATGCTTTTATACGGCAGTGCCATCATCACTGAAGCCAAGATGACCATTGTTTTTCCCGAACCTACATCTCCTACGACCATTCGTTTGGCTGCTTTTTGTTCGCTGGATAAGTCTTGCTTTATATGCAAGATGACTTCATTTTGTTCTTTTGTCAACATAAAGGGTAAGTTGTCTATAAAAGGTTTTATATCACCTGTGAGAGCATGAAGCGCAGGAAAATCTGCTCTTTTCCCCCGTAGTTTTTTAAGATGATTATAGGCTTCAATAAATTTTAATACCTTGAAGAAATCTGGTTTAAAAGTGCCATTATCATATATCTCTTCCATACTCTTTGGAAAATGTATGTGCATTAATGTTGCCACTTCTTTTGAGTCCAAACCTTCATTAAAAAGATTCTGTTCACTTACATATGCTTCTATCAAAGAAGAGATCTCACTCTCTTTGAGCACAGTTTTATACTTAGGGGTTATCTTGCCTATCTGCTTAATAGACTTTGGCTGTGACATCTGCAGGTAGCCTTTAT
>JGI24024J18818_10000204_pt1 | contig 19962 bp, 18 predicted proteins | sample Cruoilmetagenom2_FD_18818 | JGI IMG/M metagenome (IMG submission 18818) | reverse complement strand
AGCGGGGGACTAGGTGGCCCGACGGAATCCGCGGGAAACGGGAATCCGTGGCACCTATATACCAAACGGGACAGTATGGTAATGTATAGATGGTAGAGAACAAACCCAACTCACGGTCCCCGCGGCGGGGACGCCCGCGTGACCCGGCGGTCGATCGAGCCATCCTCGAGTCGACTCGATCGGTGCTTGCGCGAAGAGGTTTCACCGGCACTTCGATGGAGGAGATTGCGCGGACGGCCGGTGTAGGTAAGGACACGCTGTATCGACGGTGGCGATCGAAGGAAGTGCTTGTACAGCATCTCCTCACGGTGCTGTCAACCGAGAACGCTCCTGCTCCGGAGCACGACGATCCCAGGTATGCCCTCTTCGTCTTCCTCCAGGACATCGTGCGTCTCAATACACGGTCCGATTTCGGTGCGATTCTGGCCGGAATCGTCGGGGAGTCGGCACGCAACCCGGAACTTGCCACGGCCTTCCAACAGTTCTGGAGCGAGCGTCGCGACATCGCAGGCACCGTCGTTCGCCGGATCGTCGACCCGGCAACGCCCGCTCGGGAGATAGGACGGATCCTGGATCATGTCCTGGGACCCATCTACTACCGCCTTCTTCTTTCGGGAGATCCGATCGACGACGAGTACTTGTGGGACCTCATCGTCGAAGTCCCATGGGAGACCGACCAACAAGAGAACCAAGACACGACCACTTGAAGAGGATGATTATGAAAACGCAAGAACACATCGTTGCCGTCGTCGAGCCGACCCGTGATGGGGAAGCAACACTCGATATGGCTCAACAGGTCGTCAACAGAGGCGGCCGCGCCACCGTTGTCGTACTCGTCACCCGCAAGACCATGAGCGACGTCCGCGCCTTCGCTGACTCTGAGAGCCTTACGGTTCCTGATGCGAGCGAGATCTACTTCGAGCGATTGGCCCATACCTACGCGTCACGCATCGGCAGCCCCGATGCAGAGGCTGTCGTTACCGAGAGCGCCTCTTCGAGTCGGGTCGTGTTCGAGACGGCCTCTAGCGTTGGCCCAACGTCAATCGCCATGCCCCAGAGGTTGGCGAGCCGTCGTGGCTGGCGGGCGTCCGTCGCTCGATCCCACGTCCCCGTGCTCATAGCGCCCCCGACTTCTGCCGCTGCTTGAGCCCGGCATCGTCCCCAGCGTTGACGGGGGCAATCATCGGACGCCACGGTCCGAAGTGATGCTTTCGTCGGGCAACCGAGAGAGTCTTCGTTGACCGCGGAGAGACTTCTCAGCACCGATCTCGGCATGATTGTGTCGACACAATTCGCGCGCTGAACGCGAACACTTCGATACGTTCAACAACTACGGCGCGGGTCTCATCCAGACGCCGAGAGACACAGGACCGTCACGGTGCCCTGATCGGCATGTTTGGCGTGTGTTGACGGATCTTGCCGGCGATGTGCACCGCCACAGGGCCGAGAACAGCGAGACTGAACACGACCGCCGTGGCGAGCGGTGCTAGCTCCGGCTCCAGGCCCGCCTCAACTCCCAGTTCGGCGATGATGATCGAGAATTCGCCGCGTGCGATGAGGAGAGCTCCGGCCCGCAGGCGACCCCCGCTGCTCGCTCCGAAACGTTTGCCCGCCACCCAACCGGTGACGAGCTTCCCGGTGGTGGCTATCACCACGAGAGCGAGCGCCGGCAACAGAACCGGCGGGATTGTCGACGGGTCGACTTGAAGACCGAAGAACACGAAGAAGATCGCTCCGAATAGGTCCCGCAGCGGGCCGAGAAGCCGGTCGGCACGCCGGGCGGCATCTCCGGAGATGGCCAGTCCCACGAGGAACGCCCCGACGGCTGCCGATACGCCGACCTGTTCGGCAATTCCTGCCACGAGGAGGACCATTCCCAGCAAGCCAAGGAGCACGGACTCGTCGGATTGTGTGAATACCAGGCGACTCAGGTGAGGACCGAACCGCTTCGCCACGATCAACACGGCACCAACGACGCCGACGGCTCCGAGAATCGACCACGCAAGGCCTCCGGTGCTTGCGCCGAGCACGAGAGCGGCAGCGACGCCCAGATAGACGGCCATCACGAGATCTTCGATGACCAGGATTGAGAGCACCGCAGGAGTCTCACGGTTGCCAAGCCATCCGAGGTCACGCATCAATTTCGCTGCTATCCCTGATGACGAGATGTACGTAACGCCGCCCAGAAGGAACGCGGCCGTGAGCGACCATCCGAGAGCCCACCCCGCGATGAACCCCGGCATGAAGTTCAATGTCAGGTCGATCGTCCCCGATACGTGGGCCCTCTTGACACCTGCGGTGAGCTCATCCACCGAGTACTCGACTCCCAGCAGGAACAGCAGCAGGATCGCCCCGAGTTCGGCTCCTGCATCGATGAACTCGCGACTCACGTCGAGTGAGAAGATGCCGTGTTCGCTGAGGATGAGGCCCAGACCCAGATAGAGCGGAACCGGGGAGAATGAGAATCGCGATGCCAGTCTGGCCAGAATGGTCAGAGAGATCATCACCACTCCGAGTTCGAGTAGGAAGGCGCCCCTCATCTACGTTTCGGACTGGAGGATGAGAGCCGCCGAAGCGAGCGCGTCGACGGTTCCGACCGCCACGACGACATCGCCCGCGCTGAACACGAATTCGGGTCCCGGCGATGGAATCGCTGCGCCTTCCCGGATGACGGTGACCACGGACACACCCGTCTGGGCCCGCAGCTCCGTGTCGCCCAACCGGCGGTCTGCGTACCGGGTTCCGGCTTCGATCGGTAACCAGTCGACGGCGATGCCGCCGGCCGCTTCTCTGAGATGCGAGAGCTCGTGGGAGAATGCCGATCCTCCGAATAGCTCGGAGAGTGTGGCGACCTCGGTCACGGTCAACTCCAGAGAAGCTGCAGTCAAGTCAGGATCATCGGCGTGACTGATGAAGAGTTCGAGGCCTCCCTTCTGGCGATGGATCACACCGACTCGCGGGCCGTCGGCGGTGGCGAACTCCAGCCGCAACCCGATTCCCGGCAGCGGCGTTCGGACCACCTTCACCTCGTATGGTCTACTCATCGAGCCTCCTTCTGCTGGTCACGGGATAACGGCAAGCGACACAGGGGAATGGCGAGCGAGATACGAAGCAGTGCCACCGAGCCCGCGGAACTGACCTTCGCCCCGCGAGCCGATGATGATCAGTCCGGCCTGATGGCTCGTCGCGTTCTCGACGAGGGCAGCGCGCGGATCACAATGGGCGATGTCGACCGTGTAGTCCACGTCGAGAGCGCGGAATTCCTCGAGTGCCTCTTCGGTATCAGACCTGACTTGATCGTCGACGCGTTGGACGTGTCCCGGTGGTCGTTCACAGCCCGGAGATGCGCAGCGAACGATCGTCGCCGACACACCCAGATCAGCGCAGAACCGCGCAGACCATGACAGCACACGGCGAGCAGCCGGCGAGCAGTCAACGCCCACGAGAACCCGGCTCAGCACCTGTGGATCAGGGGGCGCTCTGCGTGGGACGACGACGAGCGGCCGGTCGGTGGTGAACAGAAGACGTCTGCTGATGGAGCCGAGGAGCAATCCTGACAGTGGCCCGAGCCCTCGAGTCCCGACAACAAGCATCGAAGCCGCCATCTCGTCGGCAGTACAGAGGAGCACGTCGGCGATCGGTCCGTGGACGGCCGTGACGTTGATGTCGTCGAGTCCGTCGTCGCGGAGGGACTGAGCCATGATCTCAGTCACGTGGGCGTTCATCTCGGCAATGTGCTCGTCGACGCCGTCTACGTACGGTGGTGGCATCTCGGCCCATGCTGCCACCGCCTTCACGGGCGCCTCGAGCCGGTGTCCGAGTTCGGCGGCCCATGCCGCTGCCGCGTTGGCATTCGGGGATCCGTCGACGCCGACCAGGATCGTGTTCTGTGTGGATTCGGTCATGGGGACCTCCGTTCGAGGGTCTCGGGTCAGAATCGTGTCGGCTGAATCAACGAACGAGTCGACGTGCATGACGGGGTGTGGCATGAGTTGTCCTCCTTTCGCATCATTCGGCGTGACCAGATCTCCGCTCCGGCAACGGTGACGACCAGCGCAACGGCGACGAGGGCGAGGACAGACCTATCCAGGGGCACGAGTCCGAGCATTGTGCGGAGTCCCGGGACGGTGATCGTGAGGATCTGGAGGGCAACGCTGGCGACGATGATGATGTTGAGCGTGCGGTTTGGCAGGGACTTCGATGTGATCCGGCGGGCCGGGTACACGAAGGCAAGCTGGGCGAGGGACTCGTAGAGGAACACTGCGGTCTGCGTGGTGCTCCCCGAGAACGCCAGGGCGGGCAGCGAGAAGAACAACAACACGCCCATGCCAGCCTTGAGCGAACCGGTGGTCAGGATGAAGCGGACACCGGATCTGGTGAGAAGCGGGGCCGACGGTGAACGGGGCCGTTGCTCCATCATCCCGGGGTTTCGGTCCATGCCGAGGGCGAGAGCTGGCGGCCCGTCGGCGATGAGGTTGATCCACAGGAGCTGAACGGCGAGGAGAGGGACGAGGAGACTGCCGAAGTCGTCCCTCAGATCGAGCGCGGCTGCACCGGTCACGCCGATCGCGATCAGTAGGACAAGCGCCACGTTGGTGGAGAACAGGAAACGGATGAACTTGAGGATGTTGGCATAGATGCTGCGGCCTTCTTCGACAGCGGCGGTGATCGTGGCGAAGTTGTCGTCGAGGAGGACCAGATCGGCGACCTCTCGGGTTACGTCACTTCCCCGTTGCCCCATGGCAACACCGATGTCTGCTCGTTTCAGCGCAGGTGCGTCGTTGACGCCATCTCCGGTCATGGCCACGATCTCGCCATTGGCTTTGTGGGCTTCGACCAGCGCGAGTTTGTGTTCGGGGCTGACCCGGGCGAAGACGCCAACATCACGAACGCTCTGAGCCAGTTGCTCACCGTCCATCCGGTCGATCTGATCTCCGGTGACCACGCTGTCGGCGGCAATTCCGACGGCGCGGGCGATCGCTCTGGCGGTGGAGGGATGGTCGCCGGTGATCATCTGGACACGAATGCCGGCACTCTGCGTAGCGTCGATGGCGCCCGGTACCTCGGCTCTCGGAGGATCCCATAGGGATACGGTGCCGAGCCAGTTGACATGGGTCTCAGCGTTGCCGCGCGCCCACGCCAACCCGAGTACCCGGTAGCCGTCTGCGGCGGCAGCGTCGATCTTTGCAGCCCAGGCCGATCGTTCTTCGGATGTGAGGTTGCTGCGTTCCAGCAGCACCTCGGGTGCGCCCTTGAGGTATGAGATCGATCTGCCGTCTTCGAGCACCGTCACGCGCATGAACTTCCATGTCGAGTCGAAAGGGCGAACAGACTCGCGTTGAAATCGGATGCGGGTAGCGGCAGGATCAACTCCACGTTCTGCCGCGTACGCATAGAGGCCGACTTCGAGGGGATCGCCCGAGCCGCCGTCGGGTTCCGCATCGGAGGGCAACACCATCGCGAGAATCGCGCGATCGTCGTCCGTCGAATCCAGGTCCCGAACGGTCATCGTGTTCTCGGTAAGCGTCCCTGTCTTGTCGGTGGCGATCACGGTCACCGAGCCGAGTGTCTCCACCGCAGCGAGCCGCCGAACGACTGCCTTGCGCGACGCCATCCGTTCGGTGCCGAGAGCGAGGGTCATGGTCAAGACCGCCGGCAGGCCCTCAGGCACGGCTGCGACTGCGACGGCAACCGCGAACAGCAGCGCTTCGTCGATCCGGTCGATTCCTTCGATTCCGACGCCCGCAACCACCAGCACCACTGCGAGGGCGGCGACCCAGCGGGCTATGCGATGGCCGAAGTGGGTCAGCCGTCGTTCGAGAGGTGTGCCCTCGACTTCGACACCTGCCAGCATGCCGGCGATGCGGCCCATGGCCGACTCGGGACCGGTTCGGGTGACCACGATCCAGGCAAGACCACGAACCGCCAGCGTTCCTGAAAAGAGATCCTCTCCCACGCTGTGTTCGATCGGAACGGACTCGCCGGTCAACATCGACTCGTCCACCATCAGGCCCTGCTCGCTGGTGAGTGTTCCGTCGGCGGGAATCCTGTCGCCCGACTCCACACGCACCAGGTCTCCGGGGACTAACTGGGCGGCAGGGACGTGTTCCATGTGTCCGTCGCGGCGGACCCACACGTAGGGTGCAGCCAACTCCTTCAGACGTGCCAGGGCGTCTTCGGCGCGGTACTCCTGCCAGACGCCCATGATCGTATTGAACGCCAGGATCGCCAGGATCGCGATCGATTCGATCGGCCACCCGTGCATGCCCTCAGTGATCCAGACCACCGCATCGAATGCCAGCGCGAACAACAAGATGTAGATGATCGGGTTGTGCAGTTGGTGCAACACCCGCTCCCACCACGGTGTCGGTCGGGCCTCGGGCAGCACATTGGCACCGACCGTGGCGAGTCTTGCTGCGGCCTCCGCCGACGTGAGTCCATCGACGGTCGACGGTGTCAAAGTCTCGGCGACCGAGTCAGCCGACACGGGAAGCTCCTTCGCAGGTGCGAGTCTCTATGACGACTCCTTGGTGGCCCGGTTCGAATGCCGTGCCGGCTTGACCGGGGTGACGAAGCCCTCCGGCTTCACAGCCAGAACGGAGCAACGAACCGATCGGAGGATTGTCTCGGCGGTGTTGCCCATGATCAGGCCCCTGAGCCCGGTTCGGCCCACGGTGCCCATGACAACGAGATCGATGTCGAAGTTGTCCGCCAAGCGAGGCACTACGACACCGGGTGCGCCCGCGATCATGTGAATCGACCGTTCCGATTCGGTGACGTGACGGATGGCCAGGATCTCGAGTTGCCCAAGCCGCGTGGCCTCGGTATCTCGCACCATGACATCGACCATCTCTCCCGGCAGACCCACGTATGGAGATGACCGCAGGGTCGCCTCGCCGGCAAGCGTCCAGGCATGGCCGATGTGGAGCTCCCAGCCCTTGCGATGTGCCAGCGACGTTGCCAGCTCCATGATCAGGTCGTTCAATCCGTCGCGAACAGGGTCGTCCGGATCGGGGTCCACCAGGGCCAAGACCCTGCGGGTGCCGGATCGACCGGAGCGCATCACCCACACCGGGACCGGGCACTTGCGCAACAGATGCATCACGCCACTGCTCAAGTGAGGTTCATCCGGCTTCTCCGCGACTGGCTCACCCACCATGACCAGGTCGTGTCCTTCGGCCAGCACTCGTCGGATCACTTCCACGAATGGCTCGCCGACCGCTTCAACAACCTCGACGTCCGGTCCGCCCCTGGTGCTCTCGAGCAGATGCCGTAGCTGCTCTTCCCGGTCGTGGAGCAGTGCCGCCTCGATGTCGACAACACGACCCTCTACGTTCATCGTCCGCCTCCACGCCGGCAGCGGCGTAACGACGTCCATCACCGTGAGACGGGCGTCGTTGGCGTTCGCAAGTTCGACAGCAGCACGGAGCGTCGCGGGCTCCAGATGCCCCGGAGTCGTTGCAGCCAGGATATTCTTGAACCTGTCCATCAGCTCACTCCTTCCTCAACCGGCCGGTCCATGCCCGGCGTGTTCGTTGGTGTTGTGGCGTCGTTCGATGAATCCGCTCGCACGATCGAGGTGCTGCGGCGTCTCGCCAGGTAGCCGAGTAGCGGTAGGCGATTCGACCTGTCGGTGACGGCCTCTCCCTGGGTCGAGCTCTCGCTTGGATCGCGGGCTTCGCACGATGGGTCCACACACCGCCTCGCAGGGGCGTCACGATCGGGAAAGGGATCGGCGAGACAGACGAGGGGTCCCGCCGTAGAGCGGTCGGTACGGGGAGCCATCGTGGCCTCCGGATACGTTGAGAGCACACTTCACTTTCTCGTGAAGGTCTCTCCCGCCCCAGGGAGGCCCAGCGCGCCGGGCCCGGAGGCCGTATTGACGACTCGCTGGTTTGGGGATACTCCCCTTCACTGCTATATATAACATGAAATAGATGTCATGTCTAGCCGTTGAGCGCCTCCCGAACATGAAATCCATGGAGTACATCGAATCGAAGAGAAGAGATGGGGATGACCGACAACGAACGGCGACCGTGGACGTTCCTCACCAGCCATGCGCGAGTGCTGATCCTTATCTCTCAGAACCCGGACATTCGTGTGAGAGATCTTGCTGAGATAGCCGGTATCACCGAACGTTCGACCCAGCGGATCATCGTCGAACTCGAGGACGGTGGTTATCTCACCCACGAGAAGGTCGGCCGTCGTAACCGCTACAAGCTGAGCACGACGGCCACTCTCCGCCATCCCCGTGAACAGGCCGTCGAGATCGGCCTTCTGCTCGATGTGTTCAAGACCGACGACGAACCCACATCCTGATGCCCATGGTGTCCTGAAACAGAGCCAGGGGGGCAGGAGTGTCGTGTGCCCCTACCGTCGGAACCAACGGCGAGCGATGCTGTCATCCTGATAGCTTCGATCTGACGACAACAGAGAGAGAACGCCCATGCGCCCGCACTACCTGCAACCGCTCTTCGCACCCAGGTCCGTCGTGATGTTCGGGGCCAGCGACCGCTCCGACTCGGTTGGCGAGATCGTTTTCAGGAACCTGCTTGAGGGGGGTTTCGGAGGCGAGATCTACGCGATCAATCCGAAGCGTGACGAGATCCAGGGCCACAAGGCGTATGACGATCTCGAGTCGATCGATCGACCGATCGACCTTGCCGTGGTAGCGACACCCGCAGGAACGGTCCCGGCCATCGTCGAAGAGTGCGGAAAGCACGGCATCAAGGCGATGGTCGTTCTGTCGGCCGGCTTTCGCGAAGTCGGTGGGCCCGGTCGAGCCCTCGAGCGGAAGGTCGTGGACCTCGCACGCTCGTACGGGATACGGTTCCTCGGACCGAACTGCCTGGGCCTCATCCGCCCGAGCATCGGCTTGAACGCCACGTTCGGCAACAACAACGCCTCCGAGGGCGGCATTGCCCTCGTATCGCAGTCCGGAGCCTTGTGCACTGCGATTCTCGACTGGGCCGAGAACCGCGACGTCGGCTTCTCCGCGGTGGTATCAACCGGCATTGGAGCCGACCTTGGCTTCGGGGACATCCTCGATTACCTCGCGTCTGACCCGAAGACACAGAGCATCATCCTGTACGTCGAGGGCGTCCAGGATGCCCGGCGGTTCATGAGCGGAATGCGTGCCGCCGCTCGGGCGAAGCCGGTGATCGTGATCAAGGCGGGTCGTCACTCGGAGGGCGCGGCCGCCTCGATGTCTCACACCGGGGCCCTTGTCGGCGGCGACGAGGCGTTCACTGCAGCTGTCAACCGGTCCGGTGTCGTGCGCGTGGACACCATCAGCCAGGTGTTCGCTGCCGCCGGCACGCTCTCGTCTCGCTATCGGAGCAGCGGCAATCGTATCGTTGTCGTCACGAACGCAGGCGGACCGGCGGTCCTTGCTGCCGATCACTTCGCGGATGTGCGCCTCGAACTGGCCGAGCTTGGCAAAGAGACCATCGGCCGTCTCAACGCGGTTCTGCCGCCCACATGGTCGCGTCGAAATCCCGTGGACATCATCGGAGATGCTCCACCCGAACGCTACAAGGAAGCGATCGACGTCTGCCTCGAGGATCCCGATGTCGACGGCGTGCTCGTCATCCTCACGCCACAGGCGATGACCCGCCCTCTCGAAGTGGCCGAAGCAGTGGTCGATGCAGCCGATCACAACGCGAAACCGATCGTTGCGTCGTGGATGGGGGGTCGTCAGGTCAACTCCGCACGTCAGGCGTTTCGAAGAGCGAAGATACCGACCTTCAACACACCTGAGGCGGCCGTCGACGCCTTCCACTATCTCGCTTCCTATCGATTGAACCAGAACCTGCTCCTGCAGACGCCGGAACGCCTCTCGCTTCACCACGAGGAGCCGAACACAGAGGCCGCTCGTCTCATCATCGAAAGCGCTCTAGCGGAGAAGAGGAGCGTGCTGACCGAACCCGAGTCGATAGCGCTTCTCGACGCATTCCGAATCCCGACCGTCCGCAACGGCATCGCCAGATCTGCCGAAGAGGCGCTGATCCTGGCCGTGTCGATGGGGTTCCCGGTCGCGATGAAGATCTACTCGGAGGACATCTCCCACAAGTCGGACGTCGGCGGTGTCGAACTGGGCATCCAGAACGCAACGGACGTGCGAGGTGCTTACGTTGATCTCATGGAGCGGGTCCACAGCGCCAGACCCGAGGCCGCTCTTCAAGGGGTTACGGTCGAGCAGATGCGGCGCTCTTCGAGCGCTCGAGAGGTCATGATCGGGGTGATCAGCGATCCGGTGTTCGGACCCGTGATCAGCTTCGGTCTCGGAGGGACCTGGGTCGAGGTGATGGAGGACGTGGCAGTGGCACTGCCGCCGATCAACGAGCGTCTGGCTAAGAACCTCATCTCGCGGACCAAGGTCGCAGGACTGCTCGGAGAGTTCCGGCATCTACCGGCGGTCGACATCGATTCGCTGGTCGACGTGTTGCTGCGGGTCTCCAACATGACGTGTGAGCTTCCCTGGCTCCAGGAGATGGACATCAACCCGCTGTTCGTCGACGAGCACGGTGTCGTTGCAGTCGATGCACGGATCGTCGTTGGCGTTCCGCGCCCCTCGACGGACCCGTACCATCACATGGCCATCCATCCCTATCCGTCCGATCTCGAGACGCACTTCCAGCTCCCCGATGGCACCGACGTCACGATCCGACCCATCCGGCCGGAGGACGCCGAGATCGAAGCAAACTTCGTCAGGGATCTGTCGGACGAGGCGAAGTACTTTCGGTTTATGCATGCCCTCGATGAACTGACACCGGAGATGCTCGTGCGGTTCACCCAGATCGACTACGACCGGGAGATGGCGCTGATCGCCACGACCAATGAAGGTGGGCGCGAGGTCGAGCATGGTGTGGTTCGGTACGTCACCAATCCTGATCGGACCAGTTGCGAGTTCGCCCTGGTGATCTCGGAGGAGATGCGTGGCCACGGGATCGGGCAGCGGATGCTCAAGCGACTCATGGAGATCGCCCTCTCCCGTGGACTCGACAGGATGGAAGGCGAAGTCCTCGGCGAGAACCATCGGATGCTCGACATGGTCAAGTCGATGGGATACCAGATCCAGAGCAGCCCCGATGATCCCGGTGTCAAGTTCGTGTGGAAGGACCTTTGACCAGCGACTGAGGACGAGTAGTTGGAGAGCGCCGGCGAGAGTCTCTTGAACCGTCCGGTGACGATCGCAGGGGAATCTGATGTGACCGCAGCGGGTTCACACACGTCATACGCCCATGAGAGGTTCCGGGCAACCGGGCGGCAGGCGTCAACGAGCCAGTAGGGGAATCATCATGAGAAAAGCGAATCTGATCATCGCTGTGGGGGCGTTCGCTCTCCTTGCGGCGGCTTGCTCCGGAGGGTCCGATGGGGACGCATCGGTTCGACCGTTCTCCGAGGTCCAGGCTACGGACGCCACGTTCGAGAACGATCCGACGTTCCCAGGGAGGGGGATCCTGAGGGTCGACACGACCGAGCCCATGATCTGTGCGATCGTCTGGGGGGAGACCGAGGACCTCGGCAACTTCAACAACTCCCTGGATATGAACGGCACCGGCATTGTTGAACACAACGTCTTGCTACCGGGAGTCGAGCCAGGCAAGACCTACTTCTACCGATTGCAGGGGTTCGCGGCCGANGGGGTTCTGTACCAAAGCGAATTGCTGACGTTCACACTGCCACCCGGTGATGGCACCACGACCGATGACGCTGCTTCCGACCACGGCATCAACGTGGCCGAAGGTGCAACGGTCGTCGAAGTCAGCAGCGAGTTCAGTGAATCATGGGCGGGGGCGAATGCGTTCGACGGAGACCTCAACACCGAGTGGTCCAGTGCCGGCGATGCCGACGAGGCCTTCATCACCATCGACCTGGACTCTGCACAGGACATCTCAGGCGTGGAGTTCCTCACACGGACGATGGCAGATGGCTCAGCCACCACAGAGACGTTCTTCGTAGTGGTCGATGACGGCGAGCGTCTTGGGCCGTTCGTCGCTGGGAACCCCGCCAACCCCGTGATCAACCAAGTTTCATTCATCGGGCAGCTTCTCCGATTCGAGGTTCAAGACACCACCGGTGGCAACACCGGAGCTATCGAGATCCGTGCATTCGCACCGGTCGGGGCGTCTGAAGGGTGAACCGGGAGATTCGGGCTATCGTCGGCTGAGTGACGGAGATTCGACCAACCCAGAACCTCGGCAGCGCGCTCGCGTTCGCCACAGATCGAGTGGCGACGCCGGTCGAGGGGATGCATCGAACCATCGCAGGAAGCTGGCTTGGCCCACTTGGAGCCCTGGGTGAGCCGATTCGAAAGATCAATGACACCGTGACAGCTGTGGCCTACGGATCCGTACGCTTTGGCGCCGAGGCTGCAGGGCACGGCCTCGACGACCTGCTCACGGTTGATCGGGGAGCGGTGGATTCGCTTCAGGCGTTCGTGAATGGTTTGTGGGGTGACGAGCTCGGCCGGCACGAGGACCGTCTGAAGATCACGATGGCCATCCGAGACGCCGGCGGAGCGCCGGTAGCGATCGGGCCGGATCTGGCTGCGTCTTTCCCATCAGCGACGGGACGCCTGATCGTGCTCCTACACGGACTCGTTGAAACGGAGCGGTGTTGGTCCGGTACTGAGACTGCGCCGGGCCTGGCAGAGGCCCTCGATCACGATTCGGGGCTCACTCCCGTCTCAATCCGTTACAACTCGGGGCTCCGCGTATCGGACAACGGTGCGCTGCTGAGTTCCCTGCTCGAGGAGACCCGGGCCAACTGGCCGGTGCCGGTGACGTCGATCGCTCTCGTCGGACACTCGATGGGTGGCCTCGTTGTTCGCAGCGCCTGTGAAACCGCTCGTTTCGCCGGTCACAAGTGGATCGCCGACGTCGACACCATCGTGACGGTGGCGGCCCCACACCGCGGGTCACCGCTCGAGAAACTCGCCAATGTGGCCGCATGGGGTCTCGGTGTCGCCTCCGTAACCAGGCCACTCGCTCGCTTCGTGAACGGACGCAGTGTCGGGATCAAGGATCTCAGATTCGGAGCGATCGTCGAGTGTGACTGGATCGGAGTCGACCCCGATGCGCTGTTGCGCAACACGGTCGACGAGCAACCGCTGCCCGCGGGCATCGAGCATCACTTTGTGGCAGGCGCCGTTACTTCGGATCCGAGCCACCCCGTGGGCATGGCGGTGGGTGATCTGGTGGTGCGGTCCGCGAGCGGCACCGGAGGACGGCACCTGAAACCTGAGAGCGCCGTTGTCGTCGGTGGCAAGCATCACTTCGACTTGCTCGGCGATCCTGAAGTGATCTCCGATGTGATGGACTGGCTGGCACCCGCTACGCCGGACTCCAGGAGTCAGGGTCGAGGCTAAGGAAAGCCGAGTCGACGGCCGGAGAGTTCGGCAACACAGGAGAGACCGGTTCGTAGACGGACCCCGACAGAGGGCGCGGATCCGCCTCACCCTTGTTCGGCCACATGGCCATCGCTCGCTCGGCCATCGCCGTGATCGATAGCGATGGATTCACGCCGAGGTTCGCTCCGACAGCGGCGCCGTCGACGACGTGAAGTCCGGGATGGCCGTACATTCGGTGATAGGCGTCGATCACGCCGGTTGATGCATCCGGCCCGATTGCGGCACCACCGAGGATGTGGGCGGTCGTCGGCCTATTCAACACAACCTCGTTGATCGAACTCATCGGGTCGCCAGCCATGGCTTCGGCTGCGATTCGTGCCGCCTCGTTGGCGATCGGTATGTACGTGGGATTTGGCTCACCGTGACCCTGGCGAGAGACGACCCGGGTGCCGAAGATGCCGCGCTTGCGGAACAAACGCAACGAATTGTCGTAGCTCTGCATGACCAGAAGGATCACCGACCTCTCCGCCCACTTGCGAACCGACATCGATCTGAACCATCGGACCGGATGGAACACGATGTTGCCGAGATACCGGAGCGGTCGGGGCATACCGGGGCCACCATCGGTGAGGATGGTTGCGAGGAGGCCCATGACCGAGCTTCCCTTCGGATAGCGGACCGGTTCAATATGGGTGTGTGGCTCGGGATGGATCGATGAGGTGATGGCTACACCCTGGGAGTAGTCGACGTCGGTGCCGCGGGCCATCGCTCCGAGCAGCACCTCAGAGTTCGTTCGAACGAGCTGTCCTGCCTGATCGGAGATAGAGGGGAGGCGCCCACGGTCCATCAAGGAGAGGAGAAGGCGTGTCGTGCCGAGGGCCCCAGCGGAGAAGATCACCTCGTTCGCGATGAACGTGGTGCGATCGTTGCCCTTCCTCGGACCGGGGCGCTGGGTTGTGATTCTCCAGCGACCGTCGGGGAGTTGTGCAACATCGGTCGCCTCTGTGTCTGCATGAACGACGGCGCCGCCTCGCTCTGCGAGATACAGATAGTTCTTGTCGAGCGTGTTCTTCGCATTCTGATTGCACCCGATCATGCACGCGCCGACGCTGGTGCATCCCGCCCGACGTGGACCGGCACCACCGAAGTACGGATCGTCGACCTCGACGCCGGATTCACCGAGGAAGACGCCCACCGGTGTCGGCTGGAACGTATCGACGACTCCGAGGCGATCTGCGATGTGACGCATCACGTCATCGGCCGGCGTATCGGCGTGCGCCTCAGTGACACCGAGCATCTTCTTCGAGAGGGCGTAGAACGGAGCAAGCTCCTGTTTCCAGTCGGTGATACCACTCCACTGGGAGTCGGTGAAGAAGGCGTCATGCGGTTCGTAGAGTGTGTTCGCGTAGACGAGAGATCCGCCGCCGACGCCCGCACCGGACAGGACTAACACGTTGCTGAGCAGGTCGAGGCGTTGGATTCCGTACAACCCGAGGCGTGGTCTCCAGATGAAGCGCTTCACATCCCAGTTGGTGTGAGCGAACTCACCGGTCCGGATGCGCCGGCCGGCCTCGAGCACACCGACCCGGTACCCCTTCTCGGTCAGCCGAAGAGCAGAGACACTCCCACCGAACCCCGATCCGATGATGACGACATCGTAGAGAGCTTCCATACGTTGGGAGAATAGCGACGTAGCTACGAGCTACCAGCTGCCAACCCGAGCTTCCCGAGTCTTGCTGGCAGCTTGAAGCTGGCGGCTCGCAACTCTTCTAGAACTCTGCCGCTCCCCATACCGGGATCTGGGCTCCGTCGATGACGGCTGAGCGGTGGCCTGTGAGGAAATCGATTACGTATGCGATCTCGTCGGGCTTAGGCCAGTCGACGTAGTCGGCGTAGGGGAGCGCTTCTCTGGTTCTCTGCGTGTCGATCACCGACGGGAGCAGGACGTTGCAGGTCACGTTCGTATCTGACATCTCGCGAGCGACCGACTTGCCAAGGGCAGCGACTCCTGCCTTGGCGATGTTGTACGCCGCCTGACCCGCCGGCGGGTCGACTGCTTGGCGGCTGCCGAGCATCACGATGCGGCCCCAGTCCTGGTTGCGCATGTATGGGATCCCCGCTCGTACGGTGTTGAACGCCGATCGGAGATTGAGGTCGATCATGCGATCGAAACGCACGTCATCGGTCTCGTGCACATCGCGGCCACCTGCCCATCCACCGACGAGAGATACGAGCACGTTGAGACCGCCGAACGTCTCCACCGTCTCCTTGAAGAAGTCTTCCGTCGCTGAGGCATCGACGGCATCAACACGCCGGAGGATGAGCTGGTCCTCCGGTAGGTCGAGTTCCGCCTCGAGCATGGCCGCTTGCTCTGGCACGATGTACGTGATGCCGAGTTTGAAGTTGCGCTGAACGAGGAGCGGAACGAGCGCTCGGCCGACCGCTCCTGTGCCTCCGGTGATGATGGCGATGTTCGATCCGTTCATGCGCACAGCCTAGCGCCGCGGCCACTGAGCTCCGCAGCTCCTCCGTGCCGTGGGTGGTAGGATGCACGGCAGCTACACAAGGAGTCGGAAGTGGCGGAGATTCTTCTCGAAGACATCGGCAAGATCTACCCAGACGGAACGCGGGCAGTCGGTGAAGTGAATCTTGAGGTGAAGGACGCCGAGTTCCTCGTGTTCGTTGGACCGTCCGGCTGTGGCAAGTCGACTCTGCTGCGGATGATCGCCGGTCTTGAGGAGATCACTGAGGGCAAGATGTACATCGGCGATCGCCTTGTCAACGACGTGGCGCCGAAGGACAGGGACATCGCGATGGTGTTCCAGAACTATGCGTTGTATCCGCACATGTCGGTGTACGACAACATGGCGTTCGGTTTGAAGCTCCGCAAGACCCCCAAGGATGAGATCAAGCGGCGTGTGAACGAAGCCGCAGAGTCTCTTGAGATCACCGACTTCCTCGATCGCAAGCCGAAGGCTCTCTCCGGCGGTCAGCGGCAGCGTGTCGCGATGGGGCGGGCCATGGTTCGTGAGCCGATGGCGTTCCTGATGGACGAGCCGCTGTCCAACCTGGATGCGAAGCTTCGCGTGCAGATGCGTAGCGAGCTCGGTCGTCTCCACGAACGTCTCAAGACNACAACCGTCTANGTGACCCACGACCAGGTCGAAGCGATGACGCTTGGGCATCGAGTGGCGGTNATGCGCCCGGTGTCGGCGAAACGCCCGTACAACATGCAGCAGGTTGCACCCCCGACAGAGCTGTTCAACGAGCCCGTCAACCTCTTCGTCGCTGGGTTCATCGGTAGTCCGGCAATGAACCTGATCTATGGAACGCTCTCGGCTGAGGGCGAGGATGTCTGGTGCTCGTTCGCCGGTCAGAAAGTCAAGCTCATGCAGCAGGCTCTCGATCGGCACCCCGGTCTCGAAAACAACATGAACAAGAAGCTCGTGGTCGGGATCCGTCCCGGAGACTTCGAGGATTCGAGAGTGTCGCCGGACGAACCTGATCGTACGATCACCGTTACCACCAACGTCAACGAGATGCTCGGCTCGGACACCTACGTCCACTTCATGATGCCCGAAGTGCCGGTGCTCACGCCGGACATCGAGGAGCTGCTTGCCGATGCGGGCACCGACGCATCGACGCTTGGTGACGAGACGAAGTTCAGCGCTCGTGTCAGTCCCGACGTCTCGGTGCCGAACGGGGCCGAAGTCAGTTTGGTGATCGATACGGCAAAGATGCACTTCTTCGATCCGGAGACGAGCGATCGGATCGGCTACACGCCGCCGTCGTCCATGACTGCAACCGCTTAGGAACGCTCCGAACTCCGTTCGGTCGTCGTGATCCCGACGGGTTGAAGCGACGCGATGAGCGTGTCGCCGTCGATGGCTTGCTGCATCGTGTGAACGCCGGTTGTGGTGATTTCCCCGCGAGCAACGAGGTCGATGAGTGCCGTGGCTGGGAACGCCGTTGTACGGGCGAGCGCTGAGAATCTACCGTCGTGAACGTCCTCGATCTCCATGGTTCTGATGAGATTATCCGTTTCGACCCAGACGCGCACGAGCACGAGATCATCGTCTCCGCGGGGGAGTGTTCGATCAAGGGCCGTCAAGAGGACGGACCGCGGCGATGGATCTCCGGTTTCATCGAAGAGGCCCAGGTCCCGCATCGCTGCGAAGATCCGGCCGTGACCCGGAAATCGAAGGGTCTTGTACTCGAGTCGGTCGATGGTGCCTTCATGATCGCGACACATGGTTGACGTACCCCCGGCCGTTGAGAACGCTTCAAGAGTGCCCCGACCTGCCCATTCGACATCCTCGAACCGTGTCAGAGGATCAACGGTTCGATACGAGCCGTCTTCGACGATCTCGCATGGTTCCGCGTACTCGTTGATCAACCCGGCAGGGTTGAACGCCAGTTGATATCCGAGTGTGCCGCTGGGCTCCGGGGGCAGCGCTCCCACGCGCATCTGAGCGGAGCGCACAGTTCCCGGGGTCGTGGCGATGAGGTATTCGGCCATAACGTTCGCGAGCCCCGGCGCCAGGCCGCAGTCCGGTGTAACAAGGACACCGGCATCGCCGGCCGCGACATCGAGTTCCCGCTGCAATGCCACAACGGTTGGATTTCCGCCGAAGTCTGCATAGTGAGCTCCGGCACGAATCGCAGCGCCTGCAACCTCGACACCGTAACGATATGGAACAGCCGAGACGACGGCGTCGATTCCATCGAGGAGGGCGGCGAGGCTCTCGGCATCATTCACATCGAGATGTGCGGATGCTGCTCCGAAAGAGGATCCTGCTTGGGTGGCAGCAGTCAGGTCGGTGTCGGCGACGGTGACCGTGTGGCCCCGTCGCACGAGATCCCACACTGCCGCCGATCCGACGATCCCTGCACCAAGTACCAATGTGTTCGGAGCCATGTTGCTGTTCTCTCTTCCTTGTGGAACGAGTCGCCCGATGAGGGGAAGATTACCGAGCTGCGAGCTACCAACTACCAGCCACCAGCAAGTCCAGGAAGTCTTCACGGACTACGGACTGGGGAGTTCGCCACTACGGACTACGGATTACGGAGTACGGATTACGGACTACTCAGTACTCAGGACTCAGTACCTGTCTCCAAGTAGCCAAGTCGTCCTAGTGCCTCCAGGTCCCGGGGGTGATCGAGATCGAGGGCGAGACCCGGTCTGATGAGGATCATTGCCTCCCCGTGAACGGCGGAGAGGTGGCGGCGGAAGCTGCCGGGGCCGTACTGGAAGGGGAAGTCAGCCCCGATGCCGCCGATCAGCGACGTCCCTCCATCGTGGGATGGAGCGAGGACGTATCCACGTTCGACAAGAATCGCGCCGGCACGGACATCTTCTGGATCGATGGCGGGAAGATCGGCATGGAGGATCATCCATGGCCCTGCCGCGGCTCTCACTCCTGCGACTGCAGCCCTATTGAGCCCACCGCCGTCGGGCTCTGGAATGGTGGCAAGACCATACGACGCACCCCACGAGGCGACTGCCGCGTCATTGGATACGACCAACAGCGGGAGACCGGTTCTGCGGGCGGCCAAGACGGTTCGGGTGGCCATGCGCTGCATCAGCGACGCCCTCTCGCGTGCGTCGAGCACGCGGGATAGGCGTGTCAATCCCGCGAACGAGCGGATCGGAACAACGACGGTTGGGGTCACCGGGCGTGCCGGGAAGAGATGAAGAAGTTGAAGCTGGCGTCATTGCTCGTGTGCATCGTTGGAGTCAGCCTACCGAGACCAACGGACCTGCCGGGCTGCCGGGAGACCTATAGTTGACGTGCCCGGAGCGCCGGGTATCGATCAAAGGAGATCCAATGAAGCGTTTCACGACCTTGCTGCTTCTCGTTGTTGTGCTGTCGCTTGTAGCGGCCGCGTGTTCGTCCGGTGACGACGCCGCCCTCGTTGCAGACGGCAAGTTGACGGTCTGTTCGGAATCCCCGTACGAACCGTTCGAGTTCGAGGATCCATCGGGACCGGCCGGTTACAGCGGATTCGACATCGAGTTGATGAATGCGATCGCCGGCGAAATGGACCTTGAACTCGTGGTAGCCAACACGCCATTCGACGGTATCTGGCTCCAGCCTGCGGCCGGGGCATGCGACGTCGTCGCCTCGGCGATGACGATCACAGAGGAACGTGCAGAGAACGCGCTGTTCAGCGATCCGTATTTCAACGCAGCGCAGTCTCTGATGGTCACTGCCGACAACGCCGGAGTGAAGCTCGCGGATACGGACGGCATGAAGATCGGTGTGCAGGTGGGCACGACGGGCGAGATGTATGCCAACGAGAACAAGCCCGGCGGCGCCGAGACTGTGTCGTTCGATGAGGGCGCGGCGTTGTTCCTCGCTCTCGAGTCCGGTTCGGTGGACGTCATCCTGCAGGACCTTCCGGTGAACGGCTACCGGGCCACGCAGGACGCGAACTTCGTCATTTCCGAGACGTACGACACCGAGGAGCAGTACGGCTTCGGTATGGCACTCGAGAATGACGGTCTCGCGGGCCAGATCAACGATGCGCTGAAAGCGCTGAAGGACAACGGCACCTACGGTGACCTCCACGAGAAGTACTTCGGAACCAGAGGCGAGTAGCTGTCC
>JGI24024J18818_10000203_pt1 | contig 20084 bp, 12 predicted proteins | sample Cruoilmetagenom2_FD_18818 | JGI IMG/M metagenome (IMG submission 18818) | reverse complement strand
GAGAGCCTAGATTTACCGGAAACCATTAATTATGCCCGAAAAAGTGGGAAAAACAGGGGTCTGCTGGCGTAGGTTACTTACAAAGCCATTCCCCGGTATTACTCAACGGGCACCACTTTACCCAAGGAGAATGGTGTGCATTCCTCCCATCCACAGTTTGGAGATTGGGAGAAATGAACGGTAATGTTACCTTTTCGCACTCTCCACTGGCGGAGCTGAATTCAGACCAGTAATAAGGGGCTGCCAAAACTGACAGCCCCTTAATCTGTGTGTCATGCCAGGCTCGATGATGTCCACTAAGCACACCGTCGCAGATATGGATACAAAAAGCAAGGGCCGTCAAATCGGCCCTTTTCGATTTTTGTGAACTCGTTGGTTATTATGTTTAGTTTGATGTCGCTCAATTGGAATCTAACGGTCGGCTGCAACCCGGTGTTAGACGGCGGCTTTGCTCATGATTGTCTCCCTTTGTTTGTCTCGCGTTTGTAGACTGCTGCGGTGACCGAAGTGCAACCGGAGAACACATTTTTTCGCTCAGCGACTGGACATTTTCATTATATCTTTGGGGTACCGATCCCCTTGCACCGTGATCTTCGAGAGGGAGCTCTCAATCTCCCGGAGATCGTCCGCCTTAAGTTCGACGGCAACTGCTCCGATGTTCTCGTCCAAGCGCTCCAACTTCCGGCTGCCCGGAATTGGAACAATCCACGGCTTCTGAGCGAGCAGCCAAGCGAGCGCGATCTGAGCCGGTGTCGCATCCTTCTGTTCTCCGCTCTTGGCAATCAGATCAATTAAGACCTGGTTCGCTTTTCGCGCCTCCGGCGTAAACCGGGGGATGCGGTTACGGATATCAGAGCTGTCGAAGGTCATGTTTTCGTCGATCTTTCCCGTGAGGAAACCCTTGCCCAGAGGGCTGTATGGCACGAATCCAATTCCGAGTTCCTCGCATGTAGGCAGGACTCCCTCTTCAGGGGTTCTCCACCACAGCGAGTATTCGCTCTGGACTGCCGTGACCGGCTGGACGGCGTGGGCGCGACGGATGGTTTCCGCCCCTGCTTCCGAAAGCCCGAAGTGCTTAACCTTACCTTCCTGAATCAGTTCCTTGACTGCTCCTGCCACGTCTTCGATAGGCACGTCCGGGTCAACCCGGTGTTGATAAAACAGATCGATGGCCTCTACTTTGAGTCGCTTGAGTGATTCCTCGGCGACCTGCTTGATGCGCTCTGGACGGCTATTCAGACCTGTCCAACCGGGACTTCCATCAGGATTGAGTTGGAACCCGAACTTGGTGGCGATCACCACTTGTCCATGAAAAGGAGCAAGCGCTTCGCCCACAAGTTCTTCGTTGGTGAATGGACCATAGACTTCAGCCGTATCGAAGAAGGTGATGCCACGATCAACCGCCGAGTGAAGAAAAGAGATCATCTCCTGCTTGTCTCCAACCGGGCTGTCGCCAAAGCTCATTCTCATACAACCGAGCCCGAGAGCCGAAACTTCCAAGTTACTGTTTCCAAGTTTGCGCTTCTGCATTTTCTGAACTCCTGTTTTTGAGTTAAAGGTCGGAGCGATTTTACTCCGTGTTTGCATCGCCGTCTAACTAGTTGATAAGCAAACCACCTATCGCAATATCTTCTCTTTGATTCATTATACATTCAATATATTTGTGATGCGAGTGTTCCTCATTAGAAGCAAAACCTACACCTTCAAGACGTAATAATCGCCCCCGTCCTTTGGAAACGTGATTATAAATAATGTCGGTCAACATCAAAAGTGAACATGGGAGTCTTTACAATTGAATATCAAATTCTCCTGATGACGATGACCCCGTAGGTTACTACCTGGGGTATCAAGGCAGCTGAGTTCAGGTACTCACGCTACCTGCATTTCGCAGTCGTTCGCATACCTATATCAATGCCCGTCTCTTGGGACGCGGGCTTTTTTGATACTACAGAAGAAGGTTAGATAAATGAGTGGATTCCATCAATACCTCCGCGAACAATCGATTCGCTAAATCTGCGACAAAAAGTGACAAAAATGGGGGTCTGCTGAGGCAGGTTGCATCACGAGGATTGAACAATGACAATTCTCGGGATGAAGCGGATTAATTCTAGAGACCAAGTTGAAAGATGGGCCTACATCCCCGAGAACATTCATTCCTTACATTTAACTTAATGACCCATTGATCCATTCCTTACCTATTCCGTTTAATTATCCATCTCAAACAGGAGTGAATGGAGATCATTGGCCCATGCGTTTATGGCATTCCAATCCCGGTGATCGCCTTCCGACCAAACACCGAAGGCGATACTCAGACGGAATTTCAGCCTGTCACCAAGCGAAGGAATTTTGCGAATATCCAGAACTCCTGCGAAGAGACCCTCGCTCACTGGCTGTACCAGTGTACGCACTGGCTCTAACCAATCAGATACCTGCGGGCGATAGCTTTCACCGTTTCGCATGGCTAAGGTCATACATACCGCAAACATGGCGAATGGCATTTGGGTTAATTCAGCTTTGTGCTTCTGCACAAATTGCATCGCTTCCGGTAACCACTGCTTGTTTTGAATTGCGCTGCCAGCTACCACTGCCCTATAAGCTGTGATGTCTTTTACATCTTGCATGGAATGTACATCTACCTGAGCGCCATTATCGATTAAGGTTTTGCCAATTGCTTCGGCCACGCCAGCGGTGGAACCAGTCCGGCTTGCGTAAGTCACCAGGAATTTTTGGGACATCGATTGTTCTCCTAAGTTTTCAAGTCGCCCTTCACTAGCCGTAGTAGGTCTCAACCCAACATGTGAATCCAGACCAGATTAAAGAACCCATGATCCTAAATCCTGGCTATCTTTGACTGATTTCTATGTTGGTTTTGTCAATTGAGCTCCAGCAATCAAAACAGCTCATTGAACATACTTTTTAGTGATTCATTACACAATATTTAAAATGTTATCAGAGGTGGTCTTCACGAAATCGATCAGCTCATCGATATTGGCGAATGCCAGGGCTGTCACCGTATCTGCACCACCGTAGCTGATTGCTACTCGTCCCCGGTTGCCATGCACGAGACCAGGCGGTCCCTGTCCTCTATACCTGGCAATCAATCGCCTTGCCGCTCCGATAATCTCAATCGTTTTGCGGCTTCTTTTCCAGTTAGTTGTTTGCTCTCAACCTTGTGTATTACTTCCAACTTTCTGATTTCGTCCATATTGAATGTCACTTTGTTGTTCATAGTGTGACATTTTCGCTGAACAGTTACTGGGTGTCAATTTCGCTGAACAATTACAAGAACATTAGAAATGGTTGACTTGTGATTAAAGTTACTATATAATAATACCAGAAATTGGGAGCGCTCCCAATAATTACTAAAAACAGCGATAATAACCCCAATAATGTCCAATATAGTGGATTTCTTTACCCTTATGTTCACAATAACGCCCCCTGATACTGGGAGCGCTCCCAGATGTTGGCGTGGTTTATGAGCCCTTCTGCTGACCCGAATCTCACGCTCGAAGAGATCGCCCGCCTTAGCGGCGTTTCTCGATCCACTGTTTCCCGTGTCATCAACCAACATCCGAATGTCAGTAAAGATGTCCGCCAGCGTGTCCAGGCAGTCATCCAGGATACTGGCTACCAACCGAACCTGGCTGCCCAAACGCTGGTCTCTAAGCGATCCTGGATGGTCGGCCTTGTCTTACCGCGATCGGTCAGCTCCTTCTTCACCGATCCATATTTCCCGCGCTTGTTACAAGGCATCGCACAGGGTTGCAACCAGTATGACTATACTTTGGGATTATTTCTCGTTGACTCCACGGAAGATGAGGAGAAAATCCTCCCGCGAGTGTCGCGCAAAGGGATGTTGGATGGCGTATTAATTCAATCAGGACAGATTGGTGATCAATTAATCGATCGCATGGTGAATTTAGACTTACCGGTGGTCGTGGTCGGCAGTCCACTTCATTCTGATGAGGTCAGCTTCATCGATGTAGATAATATCAGCGGTGCTTACAACGCAGTTAGCCATTTGATTCGCATGGGGTATCAGCGTATCAGCACGATCACCGGTCTAACAGGTGGTGCTGCGACTGCCGACCGATTGGCAGGTTATAAAAAAGCATTAACCGAACGCGGGCAAAATCTCGATCAGTCCCTGATCGTTGAAGGTGATTTCACAGAAGCTGGTGGTTATTATGCGATGCAGCAGTTATTGCCAGCCAAGCCGGATGCGGTATTTGCTGCCTCGGATTTGATGGCCATTGGCGCTATGCGCGCCGTACGCGAAGCCGGATTAAATATTCCGCAGGATGTGGCTTTCGTGGGTTTTGATGACGTCTCCATTGCCACATATGCAAATCCCCAGTTGACGACTATCCGCCAGCCAATCGCTCGCTTTGGAAGAAGCGCGGTGGAGATCTTGATCGACCTGATTGAGAACGGTATTAATCCAGCCCGGCGCATCATCATGGATACTGAATTGATTATTCGCGACTCTTGCGGTGCTTCCAGGAGCAAGTAAGCTCTCCGGATATTTTAAATGACGGTAATGTGATTAGATAGGAGTTCAACTCAACTAACACAAGAAGGAGGTGTCAATGGAAGATCGCTGCCTATAGTTACCAAACTATGTTCAAGTACGACTTAGAAAAATCGATAGGAGAAAGAAAATGCGTAAGCTAACTTTTACCGCCCTAAGTATAATAATTTTGGCTAGCCTGATATTAGCAGGCTGTGCTGCCCCGGCCACTCCAGAAACCATCATCGAGACTGTTGTCGTCGAGAAAGAAGGCGAAACCATAGTCGAAACGGTCATCGTTGAAGTAGCAGGTGAAACTGTTGTCGAAACGGTTGAGGTCCCGGTTGAAGTATTTGGGACAGACCTTCCCCGTGATGAAACACTGTACAGCAATGGTCAACAGTGGGGTTCGATTGTATGTTGGAATCCATACTCTTCCAACTGCAATAACGCCATGGCTCTCGCCGCGCAGGACAGTTCCCGCGTGATCATGTTTGAAACCCCGTACATGTACAACATGCTTGATGGCCAGGTATATCCTCTGCTGGCTGATGGGGATTTCACCTGGAATGATGAGCGGACCGAGATCACCTTCAAGCTCAATCCTGCCGCAATGTGGAGTGATGGCACCCCGGTGACCGCGGATGACGTCGCCTATACCTGGTATGCCAGTGTTGAGTACGAAACTAATGCTGGCGCTAACTTCAAGGATTACATCGAAGCCATCGATGCAGTTGATCCCCAGACGGTGGTCGTCAAGGCTCAATTGGATGCGGATGGCAAAGCTGTCAATCCACTGTTGGTCGAGTCTTACGTGAGCCGACAATATGTCGTCCAGAAGGCCTGGACCGAAAAACTTGAGGCGCGCGCGGGAAGCGATCCGGTTGCCTTTAAAGCCGATGGTGGTGAAGATGTCGTTTGGTCCGGTCCTTACCATAGTTTCTTCAATGACGAAACCAAGGTGGTTTACATTCGTGACGAAGAGTACTGGGGCCAGGATGCGTCCATGTGGGGCAAACTGCCAGTTCCGAAGTACCTTGCCCACCAGATGTTTAAAGATAACGCGGCCGGTTTTGTCGCTCTGCAGGCCGGCGAGGTCGATGTCAGCCAGCAGTTCAATGCCAATATCCAGGATCTGTGGCTGGAACAGGGACTGCCCATCTCCACTTACCTGCCGGAAGCGCCTTATGGCATTGGCGCCAGCCTACCAACGGCTTTCTACAACCAGAAATCCTACGGTTTAGACCAGCTTGCGGTGCGCAAGGCGATCGCCATGGCTGTTGACTATGACACGATCATTGCCAACGCCATGACCAACCAATCGGCCACCTTCGACCAGGTACCGCGCTCGCTCATGAACCCGACGCCTGGCGAACAGGCTTTGTACGACCACGATGCTGTCGCCGATCTGCAGTGGGCTGGCCTCGACATTGAGGGCGCCAGCGCCCTGCTGGATGAAGCTGGTATAGTCGATACCGATGGTGATGGCTGGCGCGAGTACGATGGGCAGAAACTCAGCTACGTTGCAACCTGCCCTAACGGCTGGTCCGACTGGCAGGCAGCAATTGAGATCGTGGCTGCTGCTGGAGAGGAGATCGGCATTGAGATCACGACCAACTATCCCGAATGGGCCGTTTACCAGACCGTCGTCACCGATTGGGAAGCGCTCCCTGAAGAGGGTTATGATATCTTGATGATGTGGAGTGATGGTGCTGGCCCGACCCAACCCTGGGGACGTATCCGCCATTTGATCAGCTCTGAATTCGCTGAGACGCAGAACAACTGGAACGGCAACTGGGGTGGCTACAAGAACCCGGATGCCGATGCATTAATCCAGGCGCTCCCCGGTGAAACCGATCCCGCCAAGCTGAATGAAATCTACACGGCATTAGTCGAGATCTACCTGACCGATGTTCCCTCCTTCACGCTCATGTACCGTCCTCAGAATTTCCATACTGTGAACGAGAGTGTTTGGACGAACTTCCCCCACGCGGATGATGGTACCGATCCGCCCGTCCCACCGCTCAACCTGACTGACGGTTATAGTATTGCAGGTCTTTATAACCTCGAACTGGTTGAACCGTAAACAGTAATCCAATATGAACAGCCATGTTCCACGAAGGAAGGAACATGGCTGTTTGCTATAATGTGTTTATCGACTATTTTTTCAAAGTATTGGTATAAGATTAACTGGAGGTGCCGGTTTGAAAGGGTACTTTAGGTACTTCGGCGGAAAGATGGTGTGGTTATTGATCACATTCATCTTCGCATTCTTGCTGAATTTTATCCTGCCGCGCTTGATGCCCGGTGATCCCGTGGCTGTCATCACCCAAAGGGTTACGCAGGGCATGCAAAGTCAGGCCGGGATCCAGGCGGTTTATGAGGAATACCAGGAACTGTTTGGCACCAACAAACCCATGCTCACACAATTCCTGCTCTATATTAAAAATGTAGTCCAGGGTGATTTTGGTACCTCGTTCAGCCAATATCCACGACCGGTGGCAGATATTCTCGGATCTTCGATCTGGTGGACGGTGATGCTGCAGCTCCCGGCGATCCTCGTCGGCTGGCTGATCGGGAACCTGTTAGGCGTGTTAGCGGCGTATCTCAGGGGGGGTTATGATAAAGTTGCCATGCCCTTAAGTATTTTTGTCAGCAGTTTGCCGGCGTTTGGCATGGCAATCATTCTTCTGGTCATCTTTGCTGTTCAGCTAAAATGGCTCCCAACCTCAGGGGGCTATGATGTCAGCATGTTTCCTAACTGGAGCTGGCCGTTTATCTGGTCTGTCTTTGTCCATTACCAATTACCGTTCTGGTCGATCGTGTTGATCATCATCGGCGGCCAGGCGATCGGTATGCGCTCCATGGCTATCTATGAGCTGAATGCGGATTATGTAAAATTCAGCCGTTTCATGGGCATCAAAGACCGGGTGATCATCCGCTATGTATTTCGAAATGCTATGCTTCCGCAGATCACCGGTCTGGCGTTGGCGGTCGGTACCATCGTCGGCGGGGCATTGGTGGCGGAGATCATCTTCAGTTATCCAGGCCTTGGTACGACGATCTTATCCGCTGTAAGGAACCAGGATTACCCATTGATCTCAGCAGCCACATTGATCATCACATTGATGGTGCTGATCGCGACCTTTACCATTGAAATTTTATATGGCTTCATTGACCCGCGCATTAAAGCGGCACAGTCTGATTAAGGAGAGAAGCTGGTATGAAACATACGCTTCAACAGGTTTTTCGCTCTCCCAGATTTGTGATTGGTTTTTCCATTTTTATGTTCATTGTGCTGACGGTGATCGTTTATCCGTTGATCGTAAGGGCTGAACCATTAGAAATCATCGGACAGGGTACTTTCTTTCCACCCGGGATCTACGTGAATGTTTACGACAGCATGGATTCCCCAGAGTATATACTTCACCTGGATGATGCCGCTGCCAAGCGAATTGCTAACAAACTTAATGATGAAGATCGTCAAGCCATTAAGGAATGGCTTGCGGGATATGGGATTCCTGAAAATGAGATCGATATCCAGGACACCGAAAAACTCCTCGATCAGTGGGTGAACAACTATGACCCCACCGAGAAGATCCCCGGGATGACGAATGCCAGGCGAAACTATTTTATCAGGCTCGACAAATCACTCTATGGAATTCTGGCAACGGAGGGGGCGACCGTTGCAGCAATAAACCCAGAAACGGACGTCTTGGAGGAGATAGATTCCGTCGCACAAACTGATTACGTGAATATCAGCCAGGTTCCGAACGTACGGGTGTTACCGCTTGGAACGGATAACTTCGGTCGGGATGTGCTGACGGAGCTGGTTTCGGCAATCGGAATTTCACTGATAATTGGTCTTGTGGCGGGTTTAATTGCCACCTCGATCGGTTTAATCCTGGGATTGGCGGCGGGTTATATCGGCGGCCTGGTGGATGACGTTGTTATGTTTTTCACAAATATCTTTACCGTAATCCCTAGCTTTGTGCTGTTGATCTTGATTTCATTCAGCATCAGCCAGGAACAACGCGGTGCCGTGACCATTGCCGTGGTGATCGGGTTTACTTCCTGGGTGTGGACTGCCAGGGCCGTGCGGGCGCAGGTGATCTCCCTACGCAATCGCGACCATGTCAATTTGTCGAAACTGTCAGGACACTCAACCACCCGCATCATCTTGGTGAGCGTTCTCCCTTACATCGCCTCTTATGTCATCATGGCGCTGATCCTGCAAATTTCCTCGGCCATCCTGGCGGAGGCTGGATTGTCGATCCTTGGCCTGGGACCGAGGACAACGGAAGTTCCAACTTTGGGTTTGATGATGAACTGGGCGATGATCTATCAGGCGCCAGCTCTCGGAAAATGGTGGGCCTACTTCCCCGTGCTCTTAGTCATAGCCCTGATTGCGTTCTCATTGAACTTGATGAATACAGGTCTCGACCAGGTATTCAATCCAGCATTAAGAGAATAGGTAATTAAAATGTCGAAAGAAATTTTAGAGGTAAAAGATCTAACAACCAAATACATCACCCGTTATGATGAAGATATATACGCGGTTGACCACGTTTCTCTGAAGGTCGAAGAAGGGAAATCGCTGGGAATTGCGGGAGAATCCGGCTGTGGGAAATCGACCCTGGCACTGAGCCTGATGGGTTATTACTTCCCCCCGCTGCATTATACGAGCGGCGAGATTACCATCGATGGGCGCAATATCTCCGGGATGGATCCCGATGACGTTCGGAAATCTATATTGGGGACGGAGATAGCCTATATCCCTCAATCCGCGATGAACGCCCTCAACCCCACCCGCAAGATCATCAACTTTATTGAGGATGTTTATCAAGCACATGATCCTTACGTAACCAAGAAAGATGTTTATGAACTTGCCACGGGATGCTGTGATGTCTTGGGGCTTCCAGAGGAAGTGCTGCAAAAATACCCCGTTGAACTTTCAGGCGGCATGAAACAGCGCGCGGTGATCGCGGTATCTGTGATACTTTTTCCACAAGTGCTGATTGCTGATGAGCCTTCATCAGCGCTCGATGTCACTTCACAGAAGATGGTAATCAAAATGCTGAAAAACTTGATGGAAAAGGGTTTCATCAAATCGATGATCTTCATCACGCATGAACTTCCGCTGCTTTACAACGTGACGGATGATATTATGGTCATGTACGCGGCACAGATTTTGGAGCGTGCCAACGCGAAAGAAGCCGTGATTGATCCAATCCATCCATATTCCAAAGGGCTCATGGGCTCGATCATTGTGCCTGAAAGCGGCCTGCGGGATGTTAAACTTACCTCCATTCCTGGGGTACCGCCCAATCTCAAAGATCCACCCTCTGGCTGCCGCTTTGCCGAACGCTGCAAATACGTGCGGCCAGAATGCAGGGTAACGACAGTTGAATTGCGTGAAATTGGTGGGGGCCGTGCTTACCGCTGTATCATACCGGAAAACGAACTGAGGGACATCTATCAGCAGGAGGCTGATTAATATGCCTGATGAGAGAAAAATAATCCTGAGCACTTCAGGACTTACCAAGGTATTTGGGTTTGGACGTCAGAAAACTTTAGCCGTTGATCGTGTGGATATCGATATCTACGAGGGAGAAGTCGTCTCGATCGTCGGCGAATCGGGCAGCGGAAAGACCACTTTGGCGAAGATGCTCCTGGGATTGCTCAAACCTACCGAGGGAGAAATTTACTTCCAGGGGCAAAAGCGCGATATCCGCAATCATAAGAAGAAAAAGGAATACTGGAAAAATATCCAGGCCATCTTTCAGGATCCCTACTCGTCATACAATACATTTCAAAAGATTGATGCCGTGCTTTTAGATTGCATTCGTATGCGCGGCGATCGAAAGCTTCCGCACGCGCAAAAAGTAGAGTTAATGACAGAGGCATGCAGCTTTGTCAATTTGAAGTTCGAAGAACTGACCAACAAGTATCCTTTCGAACTTTCCGGTGGGCAGATGCAGCGCTTAATGATCGCCCGTATCTTCTTGCTCAAGCCGAAGATCCTGGTGGCGGATGAACCGACTTCGATGATCGATGCCTGTTCCCGCGCCACCATCCTGGAAATGCTGTTGCAGCTGCGTGACGAAATCGGGATGACGATTATCTTCATCACCCATGATATTGGCCTGGCATATTATGTTTCTGACAGAGTACATATCATGGAGCGAGGAAAATTTGTTGAAAGCGGAACTGCCGATCAGGTGATTCTGGAGCCGAAAGATCTTTGCACCCAGCGCCTGATCAGTGATGTGCCAAAGATTCATGAAGAATGGGATCTCTCTTCTGTTGAATATCAGTCTTGAATTTCGGTATTTCTGATTGTCATTGAAATAACAAAGCATATTATTCAGGCAAAAGCCCTATGAGAATTCAATCCTTGGCAGGGGACTGGGAATTTCGCCAGGCCGGCACGGAAGAGTGGCTAGCCGCTCGCGTTCCTGGCGGCGTGCATACCGATTTACTGGCCCTGGGTCGCATCCCCGATCCTTTTGAAGCCGATAACGAAAAGCGCGTCCAATGGGTGGCTGAGTCCGATTGGACATACCGATATGATTTCAGCTGTTCTCCTGAGATACTAGCCCAAGAAAAGATATTCCTGGTCTGTGAGGGTTTGGATACCCTGGCGACTGTTGTCCTCAACGGTCATGAACTTGGGCACACCGATAACATGTTTCGCCGGTATGAATGGGAAGTTAATTCCATTTTAGATCCAGAAGGTGCGAACGAGTTGACGATTGCTTTCGTTTCACCGGTGAAGCATGCGGCTGAAAAGCAAGCCGTTCGTGCTCTTCCCGGTGTCATTCAGGCTATCCAGGGTGGTCCCCATTTGCGGAAAGCTCCCTGCCAATTTGGTTGGGACTGGGGTCCACAGCTGCCACCGATTGGTATCTGGAAGGAAATCCGGCTGGAAGGTTATAACGAAGCGCGTTTCTCCAATATACATCTTCAACAAAAACATGACCGCGGAGATGTGACACTCGAGGCAAGGGTTGTTGCTCAGCGTTGGGAAGAGACCCATATTGAAGCTGCGATTCGTATCACGACCCCGAGTGGTGAGATCATTGAAAATGAAACTGCCATCCCAATGCATGATGAGGTGGTCCTTAAAGTACCGATCCCCAATCCTGAGCTTTGGTGGCCAAATGGGTATGGTGGACAACCACTCTACCAGGTGGAAGTCTCTCTCCTCCGCGAAGATGCTTCCGATGAAGGATTGCTGGACCAGCAACGGTATCAACTGGGGCTGCGTACGATTGAATTGCGTCAGGAAGAAGATCAGTGGGGACGCTCATTTGTCTTTGCAGTCAATGACATTCCAATCTCCTGTAAAGGCTCAAATTGGATCCCGGCTGATTCCTTCCCCACCCGAATTACTGATCAATATTTAGAATATCTTATTCGCTCAGCTGCTGAATCCCATCAGAACATGTTGCGCGTATGGGGTGGTGGTTTCTATGAAGAAGAGCGCTTTTACGATCTTTGCGATCGATATGGCATTCTGGTCTGGCAGGATTTTATCTTCTCCTGCAGCATTTATCCATTGGATGACCCAGAATTTACGGAAAACGTCCGACTGGAAGTGGTTGGGAACATTCGCCGCCTTCGCCATCGTGCCAGTCTGGCATTGTGGTGTGGGAATAACGAGATGGAATGGGGCTGGGTGGATTGGGGTTGGAATCGACCTGAGGTACAGGATTTAAAAACTGCCTACGATCAATTTTTCCACCACACGCTGCCTGCATGGTGCCAGACCGAGGACCCTGATAATTCCTATTGGCCCTCCTCACCTTCCTCCGATACTCCATTCGTCGATCCGAACGGCCAACGCCAGGGAGACGCACATTACTGGGATGTTTGGCACGGAAGGAAACCATTTACTGCGTATCGAGACCAATACCCACGCTTCATGAGCGAGTTTGGTTTCCAGGCACTGCCTCCTCTTGCGACCATCCGAACCTATGCTGACGAGGCAGATTGGAATATGACTTCCTATATTATGGAGCAGCACCAGAAAAATGACAGCGGAAATTCCCTGATGGTCGGTCAAATGCTGGACGCGTTCCGGTTGCCCAAGGATTTTGTCTCCATGGTATACCTGAGCATGGTCCTCCAGGCGGAAGGCATCCGCTATGGCGTGGAGCACTGGCGACGCCACCCTGATCGTGTTGCCGGAATCCTATACTGGCAGTTTAATGACTGCTGGCCAGTTGTCTCCTGGTCCAGTCTGGATTACTTCGGGCGCTGGAAAGCACTGAATTATGCTGCCCGCCGCTTCTATGCACCCCTTATGCTTTCTATCGAAGATAAACCACCCGAACATAATGTTTATGTCTCCAATGATTGGCTCGAACCTTGGGAGGGGACTGTGAATTGGTCGTTGGAAACGCTCGAAGGTGAAGTGTTAACCTCGGGGCATGCACCAGTTAACGTTGCCCCGCAATCATCGACCCTCGTATGCAGTATGGATTTTTCGGACCAGATCACGGATGACAACCGCCGCGAGCTGGTTTTTGTCGCTGAACTATGGCAAGGCGATCAGTTTGTCACCCGTCAAACAGCATACTTTGTCCCAATCAAGCATTTATCCCTGACCGATCCGGCCGTCGACGTGAATTTGCAGAGTCAAGATGGGAAATTAATCGTTGAACTGATTTCGCACTCCCTAGCACCGCTTGTGGAGATTTCTTTGACAGGTGCTGATATCGTCTTTAGCGATAACTATTTCAATCTGCCTTCTGGACGATCCATTCAAATTTCTTGTCCTCTGCCAGTCGGTTGGACATTAAGCAGAGCGCAAAAGGAAATACACATTTTCTCCGTCTATGATTCTTTTGCGCATCGTGCTCCTCTATAAGTTCTTTGTATTGACCATTTATTCTCTTATACCTACCGACACCGATCTCAGAGTGTAACTCTCAGCTCTTGAAGTGATTAAAAAAAGGATTAAGCCATGACTAAAATTACAAATTTGATTAAGAAAATGTCTCTGGAAGAAAAAGCCGCACTCTGTACTGGAGCCGGTCCATGGACGACAACACCTGTTGAACGCCTGGGCGTACCGGAGATGACCGTTACAGATGGACCCCATGGGGTACGGCGCCTAGAAGATGTACATACCTTTATTTCTACGAGTTTACCCGCAACCGCATTCCCTACCGCCGGCTGTATGGCTTCAACCTGGGACGTGGATTTAATACATGAACTAGGCCAGGCAATCGCAGAGGAGTGCATCGCATTGGACGTTGATGTAATCCTTGGACCTGGGGTGAACATGAAGCGCACCCCATTGTGCGGGCGTAATTTCGAGTATTACTCCGAAGATCCCCACCTTGCTGGGGAAATGGCGGTCAGTTTCATCAACGGCGTGCAAAGTAAAGGCGTGGGTACTTCCCTAAAACATTTCGCCGCAAATAACCAGGAATACCAGCGTTCTACAATCAACTCCGAAATAGATGAACGTACTTTACGCGAGACTTACCTGCCAGCCTTTGAGGCCGCGGTTAAAAAAGCCAGTCCCTGGACGGTGATGTGCTCTTACAACAAGCTCAACGGAACATACGCCGCAGAGAATCACAGGCTCCTGACGGAGATCCTCAAGGAGGAATGGGGTTTTGAGGGTTTAGTCGTTTCCGATTGGGGCTCTGTACACGACCGGGTGGAGGCTTTGGAAGCTGGTCTGGACCTGGAAATGCCCGGCCCAAGGGAAAGGCGGGTTCAGGCAGTTATAGATGCCGTTCGCTCGGGTAAACTGGATGAATCGGTGCTGGATGAGGCGGTAAACAGGATTCTGAATATCGTATTCAAAGCTGCTGAGACAAAAAAAGGTGGTTCGTTTGATGTCGATAGGCACCATGCCCTGGCACGCCAGGTGGCTGGAGAAGGCATTGTCTTACTGAAAAACGACGGAATTTTACCTTTAAAGATACATAAGCAGGTTGCGGTCATTGGTCGCTCAGCCAAGGAAGCACACTACCAGGGAGGAGGCAGCTCGCATATCAATCCAACCCGGCTGGACAATCCATATGAAGAGCTGCAAAAAATGGCTGGGGAAACCGAGCTGAGTTATGCTGAAGGTTATCCTGATGATGAAAATTTTGACCAGGCTCTTATCGATCAGGCATGTGAAAATGCCCGTTCAGCTGACGCAGCCCTGCTGTACCTTTCCCTCCCTGCAACTAAAGAGTCTGAAGGTTACGATCGACCTGACCTCGACCTGACATCGCATCAGGTTGCGTTGATCAAAGCGGTTGCTGCTGTCCAACCAAATACGATTGTGATCCTTAATAATGGCGCTCCGATAGTGATGAGTGAGTGGATTGATGATACAGCAGCTGTCCTCGAGGCCTGGATGATGGGACAGGCTGGTGGAGGGGCGATCGCAGATGTACTTTATGGAAAGGTCAATCCGTCTGGCAAGCTGGCGGAAACCTTCCCTTTAAAGCTGGTAGATACACCTGCCTATATTAACTATCCTGGAGAAAATGGCGCAGTGCGCTATGGTGAGGGGATTTTTATGGGGTATCGTTACTATGAGACCAAAGAGGTTCCGACGCTATTCCCCTTTGGTTATGGGATGAGCTATACCACATTCGATTATCAAAAACCAAAGGTTTCCTCGCAAACCTTCCAGGATGTGGATGGCCTGACCGTTTCTGTGGACGTGACAAACACAGGCAATTTGGCAGGCAAGGAAATAGTCCAGGTGTATGTGGGAGATCATAAATCAAGTTTAGCCCGCCCCCCCAAGGAGCTTAAAGGCTTTGCCAAAATTGAGCTCCAGCCAGGTGAGACTAAGACCTTGACCGTGTCACTTGATTTCCGCGCCTTTGCGTATTACCACCCGGCTTACAGACAATGGATCACCGAGGATGGGGAGTTTGACATCCTGATCGGGGCTTCATCAACCGACATTCGCTGTACGAAGACGGTCACGCTGCATTCAACGCTTGAGCTACCCAGCATATTAAATCGCGAATCGACTCTGCGCGAATGGACTAAGGATTCACGCGGTATGAGCGTTTTAGCTCCACTCTACCAGCAAATAAATGATCAGATGCTGGCTAACTTTGGTGGGGATGATAGTGAGCAGCTCGGAATGGATCCGATGGGCTTTCTGCTGGATACGCCTTTGATGGGTTTACTACACTTCCTGGGCAGTTCTATGCCAACATCGCCTGAAGAGATGGTGAATGAATTGCTGACCAAGGTTTACAGTATCGCTTGATGGGTGACATTCCTTAAGGGACGCGGAAATATCAAGGTAATTTATAGTCTTGAAATAATAATTTTGCTGAGGGTACGATGAAGTTTGGTTACTTCGATGATGAGCAGCGTGAATATGTCATTACTCAACCTGACACCCCCCTGCCATGGATAAATTATCTCGGCTGTGAAGATTATTTTGGCATAATTTCGAACACGGCAGGGGGCTACTCATTTTATAAAGATGCCCGTCTGAGACGATTGACGCGTTATCGTTACAACAATACCCCATTAGATTCTAATGGGCGTTACATCTATTTGCGTGATGATGATCCCCAGGCTGACCAAACCAATCCTGTATTCTGGTCACCTACCTGGCAGCCAATTCGAAAACATCTTGATGAATACGAATGCCGTCATGGCATGGGGTACACAGAGATTCGATCAAAATTTGCAGGGATTGAAACAGAAATCCGCTACTTTGTCCCCCTCGGTGAAAACCTGGAAATTTGGGAAGTGACGATCACCAATCACCGCCAAGTTGAAGCAAATCTCTCAATTTTCTCAGCGATAGAGTTTTGCCTGTGGGATGCTCTGGATGATGCCACTAATTTCCAACGCAACTACAATATCGGCGAGGTTGAAGTCCTTGATGGAGTAATTTATCACAAATCAGAGTATCGCGAGCGCCGCAATCACTTCGCCTACTTTGCCTGCTCAGAACCACTGGCAGGTTTCGATACCCAGCGAGAAGATTTTCTCGGTCCTTACCGGGGTTGGGGAGAACCAGTGGGCGTGGAAAATGGCGTTCTATCTGGATCAATTGCCGTTGGTTGGCAGCCTGTGGGTGCACAGCAAGTTAAAGTCATTTTAGATCCCGGTACCCAGAAAACGGTCATCTTCATTTTGGGATATCACGAAAATCTCCTGGATGATAAATTTGATCCGCCAGAATCACAGATCCTTAACAAGCGTAGCGTGCTGCCCATTATTTCACGCTATAAAAGAAATGATGAAGTTGAGCGGGCTTTTCAATCGTTGCGAGTATATTGGCAGGGTTTGCTGGACATGTTTCAAGTAAGAACACCTGATATTCACACCAATCGCATGGTCAATATTTGGAATGTCTACCAAATTATGGCGACCTTCAATCTCTCACGCTCGGCCTCATATTTTGAATCAGGCGTTGGCCGCGGGATGGGATTCCGGGATTCAAATCAGGATTTACTTGGCTTCCTTCATCTAAATCCTGATCGTGCCCGGCAGCGCATCCTCGATCTGGCCGCGACGCAGCTCCCCAATGGTGGCGCATACCACCAGTACCAACCATTAACCAAACGCGGAAATGATGCCGTTGGCACAAACTTTAATGATGATCCTCTCTGGATGGTGCTTTCGGTTGCAGCTTATCTTAAGGAGACTGGGGATTGGGGTATCCTGGATGAATTAGTGTCCTTTGACAACACACCTGGAACTGAAGAATCATTATACAAGCACCTACAGCAAGCAATTCAATATACAATCGATCGGAAAGGTCCCCATGGATTGCCGCTGATTGGCCGCGCAGATTGGAATGACTGCCTTAATTTGAACTGCTTTTCCAATACACCAGGCGAGTCTTTCCAGACCACCGTCAACAAGGATGGCAAGGTCGCCGAGAGTTTGTTCATCGCCGGTTTGTTCATCCTGGCAGCCAATGAGATGGGGGAAATTGCTAAACGGCATCAATCCACCCAAGGCTACGATTCATATGCTCAAATGGCAAATCAAATGGAATCTGCGATTTGGGATTCTGGCTGGGATGGGAATTGGTTTCTGCGGGCTTATGATGATTTTGGCAATGCTCTCGGATCGAATGAATGTGAAGAAGGTCAAATTTTCATCGAGCCCCAGGGTATCTGCGTGATGAGTGGTTTAGGTGTTGATGACGGGCGAGCGATGCAGGCTCTTGATGCTGTCGCTGAGCATCTCGCTAGCCCACACGGCATAATCATGCACCAACCGGCGTTCAGCCGTTATTATCTCCATCTGGGTGAGATCTCCACCTATCCGGCGGGGTATAAGGAAAACGCTGGTATTTTCTGTCACAACAATCCCTGGATCATGATCGCTGAAACAGCGATCGGTCGGGGGGATGCTGCCCACGACTACTATTTGCGTATTAATCCTTCTGCACGTGAAGAGATCAGCGAGGTGCACAGATGCGAACCTTACGTCTATGCCCAAATGATCGCTGGGCGTGACGCTCAAGCATTCGGTGAAGCAAAGAATTCCTGGCTCACGGGCACAGCGGCCTGGAATTACGTCGCCATCACGCAGTGGATCTTGGGTATCCGGCCAACTTTCGATGGCCTGAAGGTCGCCCCGGTGATTCCGGCTGATTGGAATGCTTTTGAAGCAGTACGTACTTACCGGGGGGTCCGTTATGAGATTAAGATTTCACGCCAGGGTCCCGGCAATCAAGTCCAATTAGAGGTTGATGGTAAAGCTGTCAAGAGGACATGCATTCCGGTCCCACCTGCAGGAACAAGTGTGGTTCAGGTTACAGCACGTATCGGCGAGGCTTAAATAGCCAATCTATCCTTTGCAGCCGAATTTCGGGCAACACAATTTTGCCTTGGAGTATTGTTTATCAAGTGGTTGGCAGAAGAGAACCAACCAAATTACGCAGCTAATGAATAAAAGGTGGAGTAATGAGTCAAACAATGAATAGATTTCCTTCAGATTTCGTATGGGGGGCAGCGACCGCAGCCTACCAGATAGATGGCGCCTGGGATGAAGACGGCAAAGGGGAGAATATCTGGGATCGCTTCAGCCATACCCCTGGAAAAGTAGGAAATGGTGACACGGGGGATGTGGCTTGCGATCATTATCATCGCTGGAGAGACGATATTGGTTTGATGAAGAAGATCGGTATCCAGGCTTACCGCTTCTCTATCTCGTGGGGGCGAATCTTCCCTGAAGGAAAGGGAGAAGCCAATCCAGCAGGGATAGATTTCTACAGCCAGTTGGTGGATGAATTGTTGGACAAAGGAATCGAGCCATATATCACCCTTTATCACTGGGACCTGCCCCAGGTTCTGCAAGATAAAGGTGGCTGGCCTGCCCGTTCAACTGCTGAAGCCTTCGTGGAATATGCTGACCTTGTAACCCGGAAATTAGGAGATCGGGTGCGGCATTGGACGACTTTTAACGAACCATTCGTCAGCGCCTGGGTCGGTTATAAGGAGGGACGGCATGCTCCTGGGCATAAAGATGTGGATGAGATGCTGGCAGCTGCACACCATCTGCTCCTGGCACATGGTATAGCTGTACCGGTCATCCAAACAAATGCATCAAATCCGGAAGTTGGAATCGTTTTGAATTGCAGCAGCATGCATCCCGCGTCAAGAAGCTCAGCAGATCGGGCTGCTGCCTGGCGTGAAGATGGAATCCTCAATCGCTGGTATCTGGATCCATTGGAGGGACGTGGCTATCCACTTGATATTATCCAGCATTATGGCAGGCCGATGGATTTCATTCAGGAGGATGATTTGATAACCATCGCAGCCCCCTTGGATTACCTGGGAGTTAACTACTACACACGGGGCGTTGTTCGCAGCAAGGAAATATCCGAATCCGAGAATGAACCCCAAACTGTGTTCGTCAACCCTGATCCGACTGATATGGGCTGGGAAGTTTACCCTGAAGGATTGTATGAAATCCTTGCCCGTATACATTTTGATTACAATTTTCCGAAGCTATATGTCACAGAGAATGGGGCAGCTTATCCTGATAAAGTGAATAAGGAAGGTGAAGTAGATGATCCTTTGCGGATCGCTTATTACCAGGGTCACCTGAAATCTGTTGCTAAAGCAATTGAAGCTGGTATACCGGTGAAAGGTTACTTTGCCTGGTCACTCATGGATAATTTTGAGTGGTCTTTTGGATACACCAAACGCTTCGGATTGATCTATGTTGATTTTGAAACCCAAGAACGAATTCTGAAAAGCAGTGCTAAGTGGTACCATAGTGTGATCGAAGCCAATGAAATCATAGAATAGGATTGGATATATGGCAGGGATCAAGTGAAATGAAATACGGCTACTTTGATGACAATTCAAAATAATACATGATCACCAGGCCGGATACCCCATTATCTTGGAGTAATTATCTCGGGACAACCGAATACGGGGCGATTATCACCAACAACGCCGGTGGATATGGATTCTACCAATCCGGTGCCCGGGGACGATTTCTTCGCCTGCGATTCAACAGCATCCCTATGGACCAGCCTGGGAGATAATTTTTACCTACGGGATAGGGGGAACGGAGATTATTGGTCAGCTTCATGGCAGCCTGTTGGAAAATC
>JGI24024J18818_10000201_pt1 | contig 20098 bp, 20 predicted proteins | sample Cruoilmetagenom2_FD_18818 | JGI IMG/M metagenome (IMG submission 18818) | reverse complement strand
GCGCATAGGAAAAGGCTTCCATCCATTCAATTTTTAAAGAAAGTTTGCCTTTTGGTTTATTCTCTAAAAGTATGGCCGATGAACCGTCGGATAGCATCCATCTCAAGAATTCCTTTTTAAAGGCGATGATTGGCTTTTCTTTTAAAGATTTTAAATTTTCAATTTCATTATGGAATTTTTCGGACATCATCCAAGTTGAAAATCTTTCAGAAGCTGTACAAACCTGCATTTTTCGTATTTCCAGATTTCACAGATAAATATCCAAATTTTAAAGCATTCATTCCTGAAGTGCAAATTCCTGAAGAAGAATTTAACTCGTAACTTTTATTTGAAAATAGCCCATGAACCATTGAAGCATGCGAAGGCAATAATTGATCTGGCGTTGTTGTACCACAGGATAATACTTCAATATCATCTTCGGTGAAATCTTCGTCAAATAATTTATCAATTGCTTCTTTAGTTAATTGAGCATTTGTGTGTGTGATATTCCTATTCTTGTCAAGACAATAATATCTAGTTATAATTTTATTACTTCTTAGAATTAATCTTCTAGCTTTAGAATTTTTACCGTCAATTAACCCTAGAATACTTTCCATTTCATCATTTGAAACTGGGTCATTTGGTAATACTCTGGAAATTTTATTTACATAAACATCCGACATTATTATAATTTATTTTAATTGAGTAAGCGAATAATACTTTTTTTCCCTTTTTCTTTTCCCCATAGTAAAAGGATATGTTAGCAAATATACAATAAAAACTATAGGAGCAATAACCCAAATTGCAAACATTAAATAATAACTAAAAACAGTCAACCACCTACGTCGACTATCCTCATTTCTTTTACCATTTTTATAAATAAAACTAGACCATTTACTAAATATTTGATTCGCTCTTTTGTCTGTAACAATTAAAAAAGGTTTAATAATTACGGCTCCTTTTTTTAATAATCTTTCTTGTAAATTTTCATATTTATTAGACTTTACGGCTTCTAAAATATCAGAACTAAACCTTTTTGAGTTTTCAATATCCTCATCAGAAACTCCTGGTTTTGGAAATATTCCTAAAAATTTTCTTTTAATTCCTGTAAATGCCCAGTCAAAAATTGTTATTACACTAATATGATTTGGGTGCCTATCAAATAATGAAATATGTCCAACCAAGTTGGCCTTATTATCAACCAATAATTTTTTAACCTTTTCTTGTGCCATTACCCACATATTTCTACAACCAATCACAGTAATTACAGGTGTGTTTTCAAATAATTGTTGAGCCACTTTATTTTTTAAAAAAGAGTTGATTGGAATAGATGGTGACAAATACCAAACTTGATAAGCAAAAACAACAAGATCATATTTTTGTTGAAGTAAAGGATTTTTTAAATCTTCAAGTTCCCTAGGTATCTGTAAAAATGATTCTGGAAAAGCATCGTAAAAACTAGTTTTATTCCAAGGAAAAGGAAAATCTTCTTTTAATTTTATTTCGTAAAAATTAAGATTAACATCTTTTGATAATTCCAACTCATTGGTGATGTTTTTTGCAATATCTAATAATTGCCCAGATTGTGTGTAGTAAACTACTAAAACATTTTTCAATTTCTATTATTTTATGTCATCCCAAAAGTCAAAATAATTAAACCATTGATATGGATATTTTTTTAAAATCCACTCAATGCTATTCGAATAATTTTTTAATAAACTTTGAGCATCTCTTTTCTTAAAATTTGCTTCTCTTGTATATAAATGATAATGTTTATTTGTTTCTTTCATTACATAAACAAATAATACTGGCACGTTTAATCTTGATCCTAAAAGAAAGGTTCCAGCAGGAAAATTCGCTTTTTTACCTAATAAATATTCAGATAATACTTTATTCCCTTTAAAATACCTATCACCGGTAAAACATACCAACTCATTATTACTTAATGCATTATTTATTTCAAAAATATGAGATAAATCTTCATTAACAATGATAAATTTCAAATTATTTTTTATCGTAATACTTTCCAGATATTCCTTAATGGATTGGTGTTCTCTATCTGTTGTAACTAAATTAATTTGAGAATCGACATCAATTTCATTAAAAAAATAATCGGCTATATCAAAATTACCTACATGAGCACTAATAAGAATGCCGCCTTTTTTCTTTTTTAAAAGGTCTATAATAGCTTCTCCTCCATCATGTTCAAAAGTGAAATCATTTTTAATACCTGAATTAATTGTGACTTTATCAATGATAGTTTGCCCAAAAACAAAATAACTTTTGTAGACTTTTATCCAACTTTTAAAAGAAGAATACCCCAAACGTTTATGAAAGTAATAGTAACTAGCTTTAGATCCGTCTAATGAAAATATCAAGAAATAAAACGAGACAAAATAGAGTAAAAAGTAGGCTGATTTAACACCGAACTTTCTAATTAAGAAAATAAATATTTTATAACCAATAACCGCTCCTCTCGATTTACCTTCCCATTGAGCCATTAAATAGTAGTTTAATTCATCTTTTGATCTATCAAATCATAAAAATCTTTCAGTGTTATAACACTAACAAAATCTTCAGCATCTAATTTTACATTAAAATTTGACTCTACTGAAACAACAAGGTCAACATAGTCTAAACTATCTAATTCTAACGTATCTTTTAAATTAGCTTCTAACTGAATATCTTCAGATTCAACTTCAAATTCATCTATAAGAAAATCATTAATCTTACTAATAATTATACTCTTATCCATATATATTTTTTATTCAAACTTTTTAACAATTATTGCAGAATTGGTTCCTCCAAAACCAAAAGAATTCGACAAAAATACATCAATATTTTTATTTAAAGTTTGTTTTACTAGATTTAATTTAGCCGAATCTTCATCAGTTTCTTCCAAATTAATATTTGGTGCTATAAAAGAGTTATTCATCATCAAAACAGAGTAAATAATTTCACTTGCTCCAGCCATCCAACATTCATGGCCGGTCATTGATTTTGTTGAACTTACATAAGGAAAACTTTTCCCAAAAACATTATAAATTGCCTTAGCTTCGTTCTGATCACCTACCGGTGTAGAGGTTGCATGGGCATTAACATAATCGATCTGGTCCGGTAGAATATTTGCTTGTTTTAATGCTTTATTCATCGCTATTGCTGGGCCATCGACATTTGGTGTAGAAATATGATCTCCATTTGAAGAAAATCCATACCCAACTACTTCTCCTATAATATTTGCCCCACGCTTTATAGCAGATTCATAACTTTCAAGAATTATAGTTGCAGCCCCACCACTTGGAACCAATCCATCTCTATTCTTATCAAATGGTCTTGATGCTTTTGTGGGGTCATCTTGGTTAACTGAAAAAACTCCTAACCCATCAAAACTAGCCATGGCTAATTTATTAATTTCTTGAGCTCCTCCACAAATAATACAATCTTGTAGTCCGCTTTTAATTAAATGGAATCCTAAACCTACAGAATGCGATCCGCTCGCACATGCTGCGCTTACAGTTAAATTGATACCTTTTAGTTTAAATAAAGTTGCTAGGTTCATTGTTACCGAGCAATTTAAACTTTGAAAAACAGCCCCCGATCCAACCAAATTTGTATCTTTTTTGTCTCTTATTTTATCAACAGATTGTACAATAGATTGGGCGGTACTATCATTTCCATATAATATACCTACTTCGTTATCATGTAAAAATTGATCATCAATATTTGCATTCTTTAAAGCTTCGATTGTTGCTAAATAGGCAAATTTAGATTCTTGCCCCATACTGATTCGATCTCTTCTGGAAAGTAGTTTTTTTAAATTAGGATCTTTAACCATACCTGTTAAACAAGATCGATACCCAAATTCTTTTCTTTCATCGTCATAAATTATACCCGATTTACCATCGTATAATGATTTTTTGACTTCTTCTAAATTTTCTCCAATACAAGAATAGATGCCCATTCCTGAAATAACAACTCTACTCATTTTAATTAAGAATAAATTCCGCCATTAATATTTATGACTTCGCCTGTTATATAAGATGCTTTTTTTGACACTAAAAATGAAACCAAATCGGCTACTTCATCCACCTCTCCAAATCTATTTACAGGAATCATTTTCTTTAATTCTTTTTCATCCAAATTTGAAGTCATATCGGACTTTATAAAACCTGGTGCCACCGCATTAACCGTTATTTTTCGTTTTGCAACCTCTTGAGCCAAGGCTTTTGTTGCAGCAACAATAGCACCTTTAGCAGCCGAATAATTTGTTTGACCTGCCGTTCCCTTAACTCCAGAAACAGAAACAATATTTACGATTCTACCAAAACGATTTCTAAGCATTTTTTGGATCAAATGATTGGTAACATTAAAAAAACCATTTACGCTTATATTAATCACATGATCCCAATCGTCTTTCGGCATCCACATAAATAAACCATCCTTAGTAATTCCAGCATTATTTACTATAACTTCAACTATACTATCTGGATTATTGGCCTGCCAATTGTCTATTTTGCTTTTTACATCAATAGATTGTGAAACATCAAATTGTATCAATTCTCCTGTTCCACCGTTTTCTTTAACTAGCTTTAAAGTCTCTAATGCTGCATCTTTGTTTGACACATAATTTATTAAAATATGGTATTCGGAGTCTTGAGCAAGTTTTATACAAATTGCTCTACCTATACCTCGAGAGCCTCCGGTGATTAATGCACACTTCATTTATAATCTAATTAACATCAACAAATCCTTCAGCATTTTGATACCACTTATCATTTAATAACTCTCCTTTTGTATTTAGGAATCCCCAACCGTTTTTACTCTTTACACGTACTAGACCATTTTCAAATCCAACAGTTTGCTTTTCAAAAAAGTTAAGTGAATTGGCTGATATACCATACTTATCTTCTATTACTAGTTTTCCACTTTTATCAATAAAACCCCAGGCCTTTTTAACTTTTACAGGAGCTAGTCCATAATCACTAAAAATTTCGGCATCTTTATACTGTTCTTTAATAACCCAATTACCACTTTCGTCAATATAACCCCATGTTTTATTTCCCATTGCAGGAGCTAAACCATCATTGAATCTTCTTGCTTTTTTAAAGCTTGGTTCAATCACCCATTTTCCATTTCTATCAATAAAACCAATTTTTTTATTCGTAGACTGAGCATATGTTAAATTTTCATCGTCATTAAAATCCCATATTTTAATTGCATCGTCAACCGGAGTAAAATTACCATTGATTAATAAGCCGGTAACATCATCTTTTTTAACCCTCACTACGCCTTTTGAATCTTTTCCAATATCTTGATAAATTGGTTCTAGTACAACTTTACCTGTTTTATCAATTAATCCAAATAGCTCACCTTTTTGAACTTTTGCAAATCCATTATTCAAAGGAAATATTTTTTTATATTGAGGTTCAACAATTATTTTTCCACTAGAATCCATAACACCAACTGCTTCACCATTTCTAATAAATGCATATCCATTTTTAAAATCATAAACTTTTTCGGAGGTAGGTAGAGTAGTTATTTCTTTTCCGCTTTTATCAATATAAAACCATCTTTTATCCTTTGCAGCTATTGCTATTCCAGAGTCAAATCTTTTAACTTTATCAAACTGATAATCAATTACCACATCATTTTTACTGTTGATATATCCCCATTTATCACCATTAAATACAGCAGCCATACCATCTGAAAAATTACCTACTTTTTCATAACTCGGTTCTATAAACCAAGATCCATCTTCTTTGATAAAACCAAATTTATCATTCTCGCGCACTGCGGCTACTCTTTGAGGTAAAACTATTTGGCTAATAAAAAGCACTAAAACTAATGTGAAAACTTTTTTCATGATTAAGAGGGTTTAAGTTAATATTACCTATTGATGCATCTACTGCATCAAAGTTAACACCAAAGTTAATCAATTTTCATTAGATATTTTTTTACATTATTTACATAAGGATACATTATGACATCTTCCTTAAAAACAGGAACAATTTTTCTAATATTCTTAAATATTTCTAACGTTTTTGATGAAATCTTATCTTGATATTCAAGATATTCTATAGCTTGAATTATGGTGATAAGTTCAATAGCAACAACTTCAAAAGCATTTTCAATTACTTTTTTTGTCATCAATGCGGCATTAGTTCCCATGCTTACAATGTCTTGATTATCATTGTTGTTTGGAATACTATGAACATACATGGAGTTGGACAAGGCTTGATTTTCGGCAGTAGTAGAAGTTGCTGTAAATTGAACACCTTGCATTCCAAAATTCAATCCTAACTTTCCTAGATTTACAAAAGGAGGCAAAATATCATTTAATCTATGATTTAGTAAATAATTCAGTTGTCGTTCAGAAAGCATACTTAATTTTGTAACAACCAATTTTAATTTATCCATTTCTAAAGAAACATAATCACCATGAAAATTCCCTCCATGATAAACATGCTCATTTTCTACATCAACAATAGGATTGTCATTAGCTGAATTAACTTCCTCTATCAAAACTTTTTCAACGGTTTGTAATGTATCCAAAATTGGACCTAATATTTGAGGTACACATCTTAAAGAATAATACTCTTGAACTTTTTCTTTAAAAATAGTTCCATTACTTTTCCCATTATATAAATGTTCTTCTCTATTTCTTATTAATTTACTATCTATCAATGAATCGCGCATTCTTTTCGCAATTTCTTGTTGCCCTTTATGCTTTTTGGTTCGGTTTAATTCTAGTGATAAATGGTCGTCATAAGCACAAACAATTTCGTTAATTGCAACCGAACAATTCACGATCCAATCTAATAATTTTTCAGTATAAATAGAATTTGCTATTCCAATTCCTGTCATTACAGAAGTACCATTCATTAAGGCAATTCCTTCTCTTAACTCAACATTGATAGGATTTAATTTTTCTTTTTCAAAAACTTCACTAGTTGGTAATAACTTACCTTTATAAAAAACTTCACCTTCACCTATTAAAACTAATGCTAAATGAGCCAATTGAACCAAATCTCCACTAGCACCTACACCTCCATGAGAATAAATTAAAGGCGTTATATCACGATTAATTAATTCTACCATTAAATTTACTACAGATGGATGAACTCCAGAATTACCCAGACACAAGGTATTTAACCTTGCCATCATAGCCGCTTTTACACAAGTAGGACTCAAAGGTTCTCCCGTACCAGATGCATGACTTCTAATTAAGTTATATTGTAATTGAATCTGATCTTCATCATCAATTTTGTATTGTGCCATTGGGCCAAACCCAGTATTAACACCATAAATAATTTTATTCTCTGAGAATTTTTTTAAAAATTGATGGCTTTTTTCTACTCTATCAACAATTGCTTCTCCCAAGCTAATTTTTGTATTTTTAAAAAGAACATCATAAAAATTATTTAATTGCAATTCACTTTCAACTCTCAATGTATTCAAAATAATATTGTTTCTAATTTATAACTAATCTAAAGTATTTTTTTTAAATTTTAATCGTCAAATTTAGTACTTTTATTTTTAAATCTAAACTCTAAAATAATGAATCAAGAATTTGTTGATGTATTGATTATTGGATCAGGACCATCAGGTTGTGTTTCAGCCTCTTATTTACAAAATAACAATGTAAATGTTAAAATAGTAGAAAAAACAAAATTTCCTAGATATGTAATTGGTGAAAGTTTATTACCAAGATGTATGGATCATTTTGAAGAGGTAGGTTTATTAGATGTTTTAAAACAACAAAATTACGAAATTAAAAGAGGAGCTCGATTTTTAAGAAAGGGAGAAGTATGTAATTTCGATTTCAGTAAAAAATATACGAAAGGATGGGATTGGACCTGGCAGGTGCCAAGAGCTCATTTTGACAATGTATTAGCCGAAGAAACCCAAAGAAAAGGTGTTCCAATTGATTTTGAAAACGAAGTTATTGATGTGGTTTTTGATGGTTCAAAATCTAAAACAACAGTTAAAGATATTGATGGTAACATTAAATATATCAACGCCAAGTTTATTATTGATGCCAGTGGTTATGGAAGAGTTTTACCAAAATTATTAGATTTAAAAAAACCATCTGCACTTCCAAAGCATTCATCCATTTTTACAATAGCAAAAGATATTAATCGACCGAATGGTAATGAAGGCACCTTAATAACCTTTGATGTTGTTGATAAAGAAGTTTGGTTATGGGTAATTCCTTTTTCAGATGGCACAACAAGTATTGGTTTTGTAGGACCAACTGAATTTATAAATTCATATAAAGGTTCCTCTACAGAAATGTTAAAAGAAATGCTTCAACTTTCTGATTATTTTAAGGATAGATTTAAAGATGTTCCTCATTTATTTGAACCAAAAATTATCCAAAATTTCTCCACTGCAGTAAAACAAATATATGGAGAAGGCTATATCTTGACGGGAAACAGTGGCGAATTTCTAGATCCAATTTTTTCTTCTGGAGTAACATTTGCAACGGAAACCGGACTTTTATCAGCTAAGTTAGTTGCCAAGATAATTAAAGGAGAAGATGTTGATCTGGAGAAAGAATATGTAGAACCTGTACAATTTGGAGTCGATGTGTTTACATCTTATGTAAACGAATGGTATTCTGGTAATTTACAAAAATTATTTTTCCACAAACCTGAAAATCCTGATGTTAAAGAGAAAATTTGTTCGATTTTAGCTGGTTATGTTTGGGATAAAACTAATCCTTTTATAACAAAACATAACCGTCTTGTAAAATCTGTTGCACACTTAATTGATATGGAACAAGATGTGAAATTAAATTAGTCATCTTCTCTTTTTACACAATCAATTTTCCATGTTTCAAAACTAATTGTTTGTAAAATAAAGTAAATTACAATTGGTGAAACTTTTATAAGAATTGTTTGATTTGAATTTTTATTTAAAATTCCATGCTTTTTTGCTATTATTCAATAATATAGCAGCTTCTTTTAAAAGGTCGATAAACATGAGTTCGTCAAAATCTTCTAAATTTTTTACTTGGATTGATCGTACTTGTTGTCTGCTATTATAATCTTTTAACTCAGGGAATTTATCTTGTAAAAAAATACCTTGAACAAAAGCCATGTCAACATAATTTGTTCCTTTTAAAACATTTAAATAACACATTGGTTTTTTATCAAGATGATAAAAGGAATTTTATAACTATACTTTTCTTCAATTTTAGGCAAAGTCTTTAAAATTACACTTCGCACATATAGCATTATAGATTGATATGGTTCTTTTTGATTTATAAAATATTGCTCAACAGGATTCATTAATTTAATCTTCTCTATTTACTAGACCTATTGAAAATGAGGGCTTACATATAGCAATATATTCACATTCTTCGTTAAACGGATTGGCATATTGAACACGAGTTCCTTTTATAATTTTTATGGACTCTCCAGCCTTCAGTATTATTTTTTCATCATTTACTACGATCTGCTTTTTACCTCGAATTATATAAGTATATTCGTCAAAATCAGGTGTTTGAAATGGTTCACTCCAATTTGGAGGAGCTATCATATGCGCCAAACTTAAATCTGAATTCTCATTGGTGTGCCCAAAATGTTCTTCAATTAGTTTACCATCTAAAGTTGGTATGATAAAAGGGTTGCTTTGTTTTATATACTTTTTCATGATAATATTTTTTTTACACTTTCAGGAATTTGAATACCTTCTTTTAATTTATCATCATTAATTGCTGCTCCGTATTTTGTTTCAATTGGTATAATTCCAGCCCAAATATCTAAATCATAATCTTCTTTATCATCACCTACTCCTTCATCTCTTATTTTTGCAGACGCCTCTGTAATTTTTAATTGCAAAACTTTCGTAACATTCAATTCTTTCTTGTTTGGCAGCCTAACTTCATTCCATCTTTCAGGTATGATTTGATCTGTAATTACACGTAATGCATCTATTTTATCTTTATCATTTTCCACTAAAGTGGCATTTCCAAATATTGTAACCGATTCATAGTTTAAGGAATGATGAAATGCCGAACGAGCTAAAACCAAACCATTAGTTTTTGTAACGTTTATAGATACTTGAACACCTTTTTCCATAGTCTGTAACATTCTACTTACACTTGCTCCATGAAAAAAAAGTTTATCATCTTTTCTGCCATAAATTGTTGGAATCACAACAGGATAATTGTTATAAACAAACCCTATTTGACAAACAAAATCATTATCCAAAATTCTATAGATAGTATCTTTATCGTAAGCACCTCTTTTCGGAATTCTTTTTACTTTGGTTTTATCTGTTTTCATAATAGTTGTATTAATTAAAGTTTAAGAGGTAATTCAAAAAATATTAAAATAACAAAAATGAATTTCTCATTTTCGCATTAAAACATTCACACCTAAACGCATCAAATCATTATTAACTAATCAAACCAAAGTGTGATATACTGTATCTTAGCCATATCAGGAATTTGATCTTTGCTTATTTTTTGCATGTCAAACTCATCAATTCTTAGATCTTTTTATCTATAGCAATAGTGGCATTAATCTCATCGATAAAAACAATTGCCGAGCTAAATGAAGGTTCAACTTTACTTACTGAATAATTATCTAAAACATCTTTATAAGTTGATGCTGTAGATATTTCTTTTTCTGTCTTATAAGTATCACTATAAATTTTTACTGAAGAAATACTTTTTAAACTGTCATTTCTATACTCTGGTTTGATTGTTAACAAATGCTTCCCTCCAATATTAAAAACTTTATACTCTCGAATGAAATCCGAATCATTCGGAATTTTTACAACCGAATCATTTTTAAACAAATTGTCTAACTCTTCAATACTGGTATTTTTATTTATAGTACCAATACTATTTTTAGCAACAATATTATTCTTATCACTAGTACATTGAATAAACAATAATACTATTACAATTGCATTAACTAACTTTTTCATATATTTCATTATCTTAAAACTTTATTTAATATTCCAAAAACCCCTCTAATAAAAGTAGCACTTGTCACCATTTTTACAACTGGATTCATACGAGTACTCTTTCTTGTTGGTTTCTTATAGCTTTGTTTTTTCTTTTTTTCTTGTTCTTTGTTGGCTTTTTCAATTTTAAGATTTAAAATCTCATAGGCACTTTCACTATCAATTTCTTCATTGTATTTTGCTGATATTTTTGATGAATTTCGCAACTCTTTCAGTTCATTTTCATTCAATATATCCATTCTACTCATTGGTGCACGTAGCATAGTTTTAGCCAGCGGGGTTGGTTTACCTTTTTCGCTTAAAGCGGAAACTAATGCCTCACCAATTCCTAATTCGGTCAATACCGTAGATGTATCATAATAATCAGAATCTGGGTAATTTTCGGCAGCTAGTTTTATGGCTTTTCTGTCTCTTGCGGTAAATGCTCTTAAAGCATGTTGAATTTTTAAACCTAATTGCGAAAGAACATCAGAAGGTACATCTTTTGGATTTTGAGTAACAAAATAAACTCCTATGCCTTTTGATCTTATTAACTTGATAATACTTTCAATTTGATTCAATAATGTTTTAGACGCATTATCAAAAACCAAATGTGCTTCATCAATAAACAGAACCAATTCAGGGCGATCACTATCTCCTTGCTCAGGAAATGTGTTGTAAATTTCAGCCAATAATTGAAGCATAAAAGTTGAAAAAAGCTTAGGTTTATCTTGAATATCTGTCAATCTTAAAATTGAAATAATTCCTCTGCCATTATCATCTATTCTTGTTAAATCTTCTACCTCAAATGATCTTTCTCCAAAAAACAATTCTGCTCCTTGTTGTTCTAACTCTACTATTTTTCGCAAAATAGAGCCCGTAGAAACTGTTGATATTTTACCATAACTCTCTTCTAATTCCTTTTTTCCCTCCTGAGTTGAAAATTGTAAAACCTTTTTAAAATCCTTTAAATCTAATAAGGGTAACTTATTGTCATCGCAATATTGAAATAAAATGGCCACAATACCACTTTGGGTATCTGTCAAATCTAATATTCTAGAAAGTAAGGTTGGGCCAAATTCTGAAACAGTGGCACGTAAACGTGTTCCTTTTTGTTCCGATATTGTTAATATTTCAACAGGAAAACCATTTGGGGTAAAAGGCAAACCTATTTTTTCATGTCTTTCGTCTATCTTTTTATGCCCAGGACTTGGTTTGGCTAATCCGCTCAAGTCTCCTTTTACATCCATCAACAAAACAGGAACTCCATTATCCGATAAATTTTCGGCAAATACCTGTAGTGTTTTTGTTTTACCTGTTCCCGTAGCACCAGCAATTAATCCGTGACGGTTTATTGTTTTTAAAGGTATTTTTACAAATGCATTTGTAATAGTTTCATCACCGAGCATAGCGGCTCCTAAAGTAATAGAATCTCCTTTAGTAGAATATCCGGTATTTATCAGTTCAATAAATTCTTGATTTTTTGGCATTGCTAATTTTTTATAAAAATAGTTTTTAAATTTAAATTTAAAAAAAAATTAGCGTATCAATTGCTTAACTTTGCATTTCAAAAAATAAAAATTGGATAAAAATTTACAAAAGCTGATAGACAATGGTGAAATGCTTCCTTTAATGGAAGAGTTCTATACCATTCAAGGTGAAGGGTTTCACACTGGTAAAGCTGCATATTTTATACGAATTGGAGGATGTGATGTTGGTTGCCATTGGTGCGATGTTAAAGAAAGTTGGAATGCTAATCTGCATCCCGCAACAGAGACGTTAAAAATTGTCGAAAATGTAAAAAAATATGCAAATACTGTTGTTATTACTGGCGGAGAACCTTTAATGTGGAATATGGCTTTTATAACAAATGAACTTAAAAATCAAAATATAAAAGTTCATATTGAAACTTCTGGTGCGTATCCTTTAAGTGGAAATTGGGATTGGATTTGTTTATCTCCTAAAAAAACAAAACTTCCTTTATCGAATATTTATCAAAAAGCTGATGAATTAAAAATAATTATTTACAATAAAAATGATTTCAAATTTGCTGAGGAGCAAGCATCTAAAGTAAAAGAAAACTGCGAACTATATTTACAGCCAGAATGGAGTAATCGTGATAAAATGACTCCTTTAATTGTTGATTATGTAATGCAAAATCCGCAATGGAAAATTTCTTTACAAACACATAAATATTTAAACATACCTTAATCAGGTATTTGGTTTTCAACATACTTATAAACCAAATCAAAAGTTTCACCTACAGTTAAATCACTATTATCTACTTCAATAGCATCTTTAGCTTTTATCAATGGAGAATCTTTTCTTGTAGTATCTATTAAGTCTCTACTTGTAACATTTTCTAATACATCGTCAAAACTAATTTCTTTACCATTATCTATCATTTCTTTATATCTACGCTGCGCTCTATTTTTAGCTGAAGCCGTCATAAATATTTTTAATTCAGCCTCAGGAAATACAACAGTGCCTATATCTCTTCCATCCATAACAATACCTTTCGATAATCCCATTTTTTGCTGTTGTTCTACTAGTTTTTCTCTGACTTCTGAAATTGCAGCAACCTGACTTACAAAATTTGAGACTTCAATACTTCTAATCTTTTTTTCTACATTTTTACCATTTAAAAACATCTCAGAATAACCTAAGTCAGAATTATATGTAAACTTCAAATCAATATCATCTAATTTAGAAATTAAACCATCTACATCAAAATGATTGTTATTAATCAATCCATTTTCCATAGCAAAAAGTGATACAGCGCGATACATGGCACCAGTATCTACATAAATATAGCCAAGCGTTTTTGCTATTTTTTTGGCAAGAGTGCTTTTACCTGTTGATGAAAAACCATCAATTGCTATAATTATTTTATTTGTTTTATCCATTAAAACCCTCTTCTTGTTAAATCTATATATAAAGTAAAGGTACTTGTATTATCAACCGGATGATACTTTGTAAAAGCATAATCAAATTTAAACCTTCCCATTTTTAATCCAAATCCAGCAGTGATTCCGGCAAAAGTTCTGGTTTCTGTAAGCTTTAATTCGGCAGCTCTTCTAAAATTATATCCAAATCTAATATTAAATTTCTTTTCAGGAAAAAATTCTCCTCCAATTACAAAGTGACGTATCGCATTAGAAAAGAAATTAACATTGTTTGAAGTTGTATTTCCTTCGAGATCTGTTTCTTCATCAGATGGATTAGGCTCTGATATATTCCATTTTTGTAAACTATTAATTGTCAAGTGCCATTTTAATGGAACATCTTCAAGTTGATATGAAGCTCCTACTGCTATTTCTAAAGGCAAATCTTCTCTTGTATTATTGTAGGGAGAAATTTGATATCCAATATTTCTGATTACAGCAGTAAAACTATATGGTTTATAATCAGAATTATAATAAACACCAAAATCAAGAGCTGCACCTTGTGAGGTAAAATTATCTATTTTTGAACTTAAAAATTTAATATTTGTTCCTACATAAAAATCAGACCAAGGAATATTATAGGCATAACCCATAGACAAAACCAAATCACGAGCTGTAAAATTTCCTAGCTCTACTCCATTTTCATCAGCTTCAATAAAATCACCATAATTTATATATTGAATTCCTCCATGTATTGTTCCAAATTTTCTATTAATCAAATGGGCAAAAGTTGCAGACCCAATATTTACATCGGTCAAATAATTAACATAGCTTACAGCTACTTGGTTATCCATAAACTTACTAATTGTGGCCGGATTCCATAAAGGTTGATTTACATCATCTCTAATTGTTAGAGCCTCGCCACCTAAAGCAGCTTGGTGTGCAGATGTTGAAATATTTAAAAAATTAAATATTCTTTCACCACCAACTTGTGCATAAGATGTTTTAATACTAAGAATTAATATTATGAAGTATAAAATTTTCATAGAATTTACAAAGAAAAGTAAATATTTTTCTTTTGACAGTTATATTTAAAATTTATTAACTCGAAGTCTCTAATTTCTGGAAGATTTTTTCAATAACTCAATTTTAATTACAATGAGCATACTATAACTTATACAAAATAATCAATTTATAATTTTTTTAATTGATTCTAATTGAACACCAATATCGGTAAGCATTTTAGCCACACTATCGGTATTAATGTCGTTTTCATCATATTCACTTAAGTTGATATGACATGTAAACTCCCATAACTCTAAAATTTCTTCAACGGGAACATAGTATGGGTCATATTTTTTATTGTCAGACACCATCAATAAACATTGATGTTCTTCAATCTTATCGTACACTCTTTTATAAACCAAGCCGTCATTATACGTTAAAACTATATATGTATTTCCGTTACTTAAATCTTTAATATTCTCTAAGTATTTTGCTATAACAAACGAGCCGCTTTTTATAGGAAGCATCGAATCTCCCTTAATAGGAAATGCTCTGTGTTTTCCTGTTGGCAAAAAAGGTAATTTTAAATTATTAAGGGTTTCAATATACTCAGGATCTGTATATCCTCTTAAATATCCGGCAGAAGCATCTGTTGGTATAATTTCGACCATATCTTCATTGTCCTCATTTACCTTGATTGGGAATAAAATACGCTGATTACCAATTTTAATAAATGATGTATCCGTTGCGCTGGTCAAATTATTTTTGATAAGTACATCAATAGGTAAATCAAAATAGTTGGAAAACTTAATTAAAATTTCTACAGGTGGTGAAGAACGCCCTTGCTCATAAGATGCAATTCGTTCTCGACTGATATTCAATTCACTCGCAAAATATTCTTGAGTTAAGTTTTTTAACTCTCTTAAATGTTTAATGTTATTTGCTATAAAATTCATAATGGTACATATATTATCAAGGAATGGTACAAATATAATCTAATTTTGTCAATAATTCCAAAACTGTTTTTTTTATGTATTTGAATACGCACACCTATTATAGTTTGAGGTATGGCACCATTAAACCCGAAGAATTATTGCAGATTGCAAAATATAATGATGTAAAAACCTTTGCTTTAACAGATATTAATAGTACAACTGCCTGTATAGATTTTGTGCGATTAGCTCTTAAATATAATATCAAACCAATAGTAGGAGTTGATTTTAGAAATGGCGTGCAACAAAAATTTATACTGTTGGCCAAAAACAATCAGGGGTTTCAAAATATCAACAACTATTTATCCGGTTTCTTACATCAAAAAAATTATCAAATACCTTCAAAGCCACCATTGATTAATAATACATTTGTTATTTATCCTTTCTCAACACACACCCACTTTGAATTAAGAGATAATGAATTTATTGGTGTAAGTATTGCTGATATTTCTAAAATAAAATTCTCTAAATCAAAATTACCTCTAAAAAAACTGGTTATTCTACAAACGGTTTCTTTTCAAAACAAAAAAGGATTTAACACCCACAGATTATTACGCGCCATAGATAATAATACTCTACTAAGTAAACTACCTGTTACAGAGCAAGGAAGTGAAAACAATATTATGCTATCTGTAGATGAATTATGTGATCACTTTAGAGATTTTCCGCAAATAATTAAAACCACAAAACAATTATTAAACAATTGTACCATTGCATTTGATTTTAAGAATACTATTCCTAAAAATCAAAAAACCTATACCAGTAATGAAGAGTTAGATTTTCGTTTTATCCGTAAACTGGCTTATCAAGGATTAGAATACCGCTATAAAAAATTAGGAGAACGTATTTTCAATAGACTTGAAAAGGAATTGAAAATTATCAAAGAAAAACAATTTGTATCCTATTTTTTGATCAATTGGAAAATATTAAAATATGCTAGGAGTAAGAATTATTATTATGTTGGAAGAGGAAGCGGAGCAAATAGTATTATTGCTTATCTCTTGCGTATTACAGATGTTGACCCTATTGAATTAGATTTATATTTTGAACGATTTATCAATTTATACAGAAAAAATCCGCCCGATTTTGATATAGATTTTTCTTGGCGAGATAGAGACGATATCACAAATTTTATTTTTAATACATTTAAAAACACAGCTTTAATTGCAGTTTATAACACTTTTAAATTTAAAGCTTCCATTCGTGAACTGGGTAAAGTATTTGGCTTACCCAAAGAAGAAATAGATAAACTTTCCAAAGGCAGGTTTCAAGTCCATCAACTAGACCATTTATCTAAATTAGTAATTGTTTACAGTAAATCAATCAACGGGTTTCCAAACTATTTAGGAATACATGCAGGAGGTATTTTAATTTCAGAAAAAGCAATAAGTTATTATACAGCCACATTTTTACCGCCTAAAGGTTTTTCTACTACAATGTTTGATATGGTCATAGCCGAAGATATTGGTTTATATAAATTCGATATTTTAAGTCAAAGAGGCTTAGGAAAGATAAAAGAAGCCGTTGAAATTGTTCATTATAACAAACCCGATGAATCGCCTATAGACATTCATGATATCAAACGGTTTAAGGAAGATAAAAAAATTAAACACATCTTAAAAAATGCCAAAGCAATTGGTTGTTTTTATGTAGAATCTCCTGCTATGCGCATGCTACTAAAAAAATTACAGGTAGATAACTATTTAGGATTAGTAGCAGCAAGCTCTGTCATCAGGCCGGGTGTATCAAAATCTGGAATGATGAGAGAATACATTTTAAGGTATCGAAACCCTGAACGAAGAAAGGATGCACATCCGATATTGTTAAAAATCATGCCAGAAACTTATGGTGTAATGGTTTATCAAGAAGATGTAATTAAAGTGGCTCATTATTTTGGCGGATTAACCCTGGGAGAAGCTGATATGTTACGTCGGGGAATGTCAGGAAAATTCAGATCAAGAGAAGAGTTTTTAAAAGTCAAAGGTCAGTTCTTTGAAAACTGTAAACAAAAAGGGCATTCTTATGATCTGACTGCCGAAATTTGGAGACAAATAGAAAGTTTTGCTGGTTATGCATTTGCCAAAGGGCATTCAGCATCATATGCGGTAGAAAGTTATCAAAGCTTATACTTAAAAGCATACTATCCACTTGAGTATATGGTAGCTACTATCAATAACTTCGGCGGATTTTATAGAACAGATCTGTATTTACACGAAGCCAAAATGCATGGTGCAATTATCCATCCCCCAGATATCAATAAAAGCAATTATGAAACTCGTATTGAAGAAAATAATATTTATTTAGGATTTATATTACTCCATTCTTTTGAAACTTTAAATGCTAAAAAAATAGTATTGGAAAGAAGAAAAAATGGGGATTATTTAGATTTAGATGATTTTATTGACAGAGTTCCTATTTCTATTGAACAAATATCCATTTTGATCAAAATAAATGCATTTAAATTCACGAGCAAAAATAAACGGGAACTATTGTGGGAATCGTATATGAAAATAAATAAGGTAAGTTTAGTTGAACACATTGCAACATTATTTAAAACTGAAAAGGTCACTTATAAAATACCACAATTATCTTGTTCAAAGTACGAAGATGCTTTTGATGAAATAGAATATCTCGGATTTCCTTTATGTAACCCTTTTGAATTGGTAACTGATAAAATAAATCATTCCATTTTTGCTAAGGATCTATTAAAACACATCAATAAGACCATAAGCATCTATGGTTATTACGTAACGGTAAAAAACACTTCCACACATAAAGGGGATAGAATGTATTTTGGAACATTTTTAGATAAGGTAGGAGATTTTATTGACACCGTACACTTTCCTCCCGTAGCCAATAAATATCCGTTCAGGGGAAAAGGTGTATATCAATTAATTGGTAAGGTTACAGCAGAATTTGATTGTGTAATTATTGAAATTAAATCTATGGAAAAATTATCTATCATACAAGACCCTCGTTATGCTGATGAACCCAAAAAACTTGCTATATGACAGACTTAAATAAAAGAAATATTTTACATATGGATCTGGATACGTTTTTTGTTTCCTGTGAACGATTGATAGATAGTAAACTAAATAACAAGCCTGTTTTAATTGGAGGCACATCTGATAGAGGTGTTGTAGCATCTTGCAGTTATGAGGCTCGCAGATTTGGTATTCATTCTGCAATGCCAATGCGTATGGCTAAACAGTTATGTCCTGAAGCGATAGTATTACGAGGTAACTCCGGAATTTATTCTAAGTATTCCAATATGGTGACCGATGTTATTAAAGAAAGTGTTCCAATTTATGAGAAATCATCTATTGATGAATTTTATATCGATCTATCCGGAATGGATAAATTTTTTGGATGTCATCAACTCGCTTCAGAATTAAGAAGTCAAATAATTAAAGAAACAGGTTTACCAATCTCTTTTGGATTATCTATAAATAAGACTGTTTCAAAAATTGCGACAGGAGAGGCAAAACCAAATAATCAAATAAGAGTATCTAGTGGATCTGAAAAACCTTTTTTGGCACCTTTATCTGTAAGAAAAATCCCTATGGTCGGACAGGTAACCTATAAATCTTTATGTGATCTTGGAATTAAAAAAATTAAGACTGTACAAGAAATGCCTTTTGAAATGATGTCTAAAGTCTTGGGTAAAAATGGGACTTCTATCTGGAAAAAAGCCAATGGTATTGATAATACACCTGTTATTCAATATCAAGAAAGAAAATCTATTTCTACAGAAAGAACTTTTGATAGAGATACTATTGATGTTGTAAAATTGAAAACGATCCTTACAGCAATGGCTCAAGAATTAGCATATCAATTGCGAAATGGAAACAAATTAACTGCCTGCATTTCTGTTAAGATTAGATACTCTGATTTTCAAACATATACCATGCAAAAAAGAATACCATATAGTGCATCTGATCACTCTATTTTTCCTGTTGTATTTAGTTTATTCAAAAAATTATACCAGCGAAGATTATTAGTGCGATTAATCGGAATTAATTTTAGTCATTTAGTCGAAGGTGGTCATCAAATTAACTTATTTGAAGATTCTGAAAAAATAATAAATCTATATCAATCTATGGATAGAATAAGGAAAAGGTACGGCAGTAGAGCTGTAATAAATGCATCTGGTTTAGGTGTAAAAAGCATAGGGAGATATAATCCTTTTAATGGCGATGCACCTCCATTATTAGCAAATAGAAGAAGGTAGTTTTACCCCATAAAAAAAACTCATTACAAATAAATGTAATGAGTTTT